>Ga0255338_1000266_pt1:2500-202644 | contig 202644 bp, 197 predicted proteins | sample MeOH1_35cm_T4_19_FD_203715 | JGI IMG/M metagenome (GOLD analysis project Ga0255338, IMG submission 203715) | Sandy soil microbial communities from University of British Columbia, Vancouver, Canada - MeOH1_35cm_T4_195 | ecosystem: Engineered > Artificial ecosystem > Sand microcosm >...
AACCCGGCAGCGCCGCTTCGGTGAGCGGGCATATATGGGCGGTGTCGGATTCGGTCAACGCCTTTTTGCAATTTTATTTCGTCGCCTGCCGATCGCGCGGAAATCTGCGGTTTTCAACGGGGTGCGGCCCTCTTCGGCAGCAGCCCGGGACCGCCCCACAAGCCCCGGATCGGCCTGAGACGCATCACGGGCCCCGTAAGCGCTCGTCGAACCGCCGACAGAGCTCGGCGGCGATGTTTGGTGTCGGCCCCGGCGCATGGTAGTATCGGGGTCGCGCCGCGCCCAACGTACGGCGCAGGAGAGGGCATGACCTGGCATCTTATCGCAGCCGCGGCCGCCGCGCTCACCGCCAGCGCCGCCGCTCAAGTGCCGCCCGCGGTGGCGCCGGAGGAAATCGGCGCTTTCGACGACGTGCCCGAGAACGAGGTCATCGATCTCGAGCTCGAGCGCTTCCGGCGCATGACCGTGCCGGTCACGATCGGCGGCGAAGGCCCCTTCCGCTTCATGATCGACACCGGTGCGCAGGCGACCGTGCTTTCCCGCGACCTTGCCGATCGCCTGCAGCTCAACGATCGCGAGACCGCCACGCTGGTCGGCATGGCCAGTCGCCGGCAGGTCGAGACCACCGCCATCGCCGACTTCGCGCTCGGCAGCCGCAACTTCTATATCCGCAGCGCGCCGGTGGTCGAAGGGGCGCACATCGGTGATGCCGACGGAATCCTCGGGCTCGACAGCCTGCAGAACCAGCGCGTGCTGCTCGATTTCGCCAAGGACCAGATCACGGTCGCCGACGCCGAGGATCTGGGCGGCAATCGCGGCTACGAGATCGTCGTCCGGGCGCGCAACAGGCTCGGCCAGCTGATCATCACCCAGGCCAGGCTCGACGGGGTCAAGGTGGCGGTGATCGTCGATACCGGCGCGCAGGGCAGCGTCGGCAACCTCGCCCTGCTCGAACGGCTGCGCCACACGCGGGTGATCGGCGAAGTCAAGCTGACCGACGTCAACGGCGTGCAACTGAGCGGGCCGGTGAGGGTCGCCCGCGAACTCACCGTGGGCCGGGCGAGCGTGCAGAACTTCCCGCTGATGTTCGCCGATTCCCCGCCGTTCCACGGCCTGGGGCTCGACGACGAGCCCGCGCTGATCCTCGGCATGGCCGAACTCAAGCTGTTCCGCCGGGTGGCGATCGACTTCAAGAGCCGCCAGGTGCTGTTCGACATGCCGCCCAACGCCTGGCTCGCCAGCCAGCGGTTTGCCGCCCTCGGCAATTGACGCCTTTTTTCCATTGCCGCGCGGCTGGCTTGCCCCCACCTGAGGGGTAATGGCGGGTATCGACAGCAAGAAGGACGCAGCGGACTGGGCCGGCTGGCCGACGGTGCGCCGATTCCTGCCTTATCTCTGGCCGAAGGACCGGCCCGAACTGCGCTGGCGCATCGTCGTCGCGGCGCTGTTCGTGCTCGTCGCCAAGATCGTCGTCCTGACCCTGCCGTTCGCCTATGCGGGCGCGGTCGATGCGATGTCGAAGGGCGCCGATCAGGCGCTGTGGGTGGCGCTGGCGCTGGTCATCGCCTATGCCGCCGGCCGCTTCTCAACCGTAGTGTTCGACAACGTGCGCAACATCGTGTTCGAGCGCGTCGGGCAGGATGCCGTGCGGCATCTGACCGAAGACGTGTTTGCGCGGCTGCATGGGCTGTCGCTGCGCTTCCATCTGTCGCGCCGCACCGGCGAGGTGACCAAGATCGTCGAGCGCGGGTCGAAGTCGATCAACACGATGATCTACTTCCTGTTGTTCAACATCGCGCCGACCGCGGTCGAGATGCTGGTGGTCGCGGCGATCTTCTACGCCAAGTTCGGCTGGGAGATGGTCGCGGCGACGGCGGTGACGGTCGTCTCGTACATCTGGATCACCCGACTGATCACCGAGTGGCGCACTCAGTTGCGCGCGCAAATGAACGACCTCGACGGGCTGGCGCTCGCCCGCGCGGTGGATTCGCTGCTCAACTACGAGACGGTGAAGTATTTCGGCGCCGAGAAGCGCGAGCTGGAGCGCTTCGGCTCGGCCACGCGCGCTTATGCCGAAGCGGCGATCAAGAGCGAGAACTCGCTCGGCCTGCTCAACATCGCCCAAGCGACGATCATGAACCTGATGATGGGCGGGGCGATGGCCTTCACGGTGTGGGGCTGGAGCAAGGGCCGGCTGAGCGTGGGCGACCTGGTGCTGATCAACACCTACCTTATGCAGCTGTTCCGCCCGCTCGACATGCTCGGCTGGGTCTATCGGACCATCCGCCAGGGCCTGATCGACATGGCGCAGATGTTCCGCCTGATCGACACCGAGGTCGAAGTGAAGGACGCGCCCGGCGCCCCCGCGCTGGTCGTCAGGCGTCCGACGGTGGTGTTCGAGGACGTGGTGTTCGGCTACGAGCGCGACCGCGAGATCCTCCACGGGCTCAGCCTCGAGGTGCCGGCCGGGGCGCATGTCGCCATCGTCGGTCCGTCGGGCGCGGGCAAGTCGACCATCGGCCGGCTGCTGTTCCGCTTCTACGACCCCTGGTCCGGGCGCATTATGATCGACGGCCAGGACATCCGCGAGGTGACGCAGGAATCGCTGCGGCGGCAGATCGGCATCGTCCCGCAGGACTCGGTGCTGTTCAATGACACGATCGGCTACAACATCGCGTATGGCCGCGACGGGGCCGGGCAGACCGATGTCGTGGCCGCCGCGCGCGATGCGGCCATCCTGCCGTTCATCGAGCGGCTGCCGCAGGGCTTCGAGACTGAGGTCGGCGAGCGCGGGCTCAAGCTTTCCGGCGGCGAGAAGCAGCGCGTGGCGATTGCCCGCACGCTGCTCAAGAATCCGCCGATCCTGCTGCTCGACGAAGCGACCAGCGCGCTCGACACGCGCACCGAACAGGACATCCTGACCACGCTGCACCGCGTGTCCGAACACCGCACCACGCTCGCCATCGCACACCGCCTGTCGACCATCGCCGACGCCGACACGATCTTCGTGCTCGACCACGGCCGCCTTGCCGAAAGCGGCTCGCACGCCGAGCTGCTGCGCCAGGACGGGCTCTACGCGGAAATGTGGAACCGCCAGCTCGCCGAGCGCGACGAAGCGCTGGACGAGGCGGCCGAATAGCGCCACGAGCCGCGCGACCGTTTGAGCGGGATCAAGGCGGCTTTCGGCAACGCACAGCAGGGGGTCCGCATGATCAGGCCGTCCGTTTTCGTTCTCACCGGCGCGCTCGCCTTCCTGGCCGCTGAAGCGCTCGCACAGCCGGCATCGCTCGACGTTCGGGCCACGATGCAAGACCGCGTCAACCCGGCAATGCTGGCGATCTGGGAGGTGGGCAACAACGCGCTCAACGACGACGGCGGCATCGACCCAAGGCTGCTGGACGACGCCAAGTGGGGGCAGATCGCCGATGCCGCCGGACAGCTCGACGCGGCCAGCCAGGCGATGGCGGCGGCCAGCGGCTTCGCCGCCGCCTCGCCCGGCAACACCGAAGTCGGCGAAGGCGAGATCACCATGGCGGCGGTGCAGCAGCACATCGATGCCGATCCTGCGGGTGTCCGGCAAATGGCTGCGGCGCTGGCGGACCATGCCGGGCGCATCGCCGCTGCCGCCCGCGCGCATGACGCACAGACTGCCGGTGACCTGATCGCCGAAACCGATGCGGTCTGCGAAAGCTGCCATGCGCGCTATTGGTATCCCGAATAGGCGGGCGCCCGCGCATTGCGGCAACCTGGGAGGATTACGGGTGGCCGGTGCCGCGCCGGACGCTAGGAGTGCGTCATGCCAAGAGCCGCTCCTCTGATCGCCGCAAGTGCCGCCGCCCTGTTCGCCGCCGCCGCGCTGGCCCAGCCCTCGCCCGCGACCCCCACGCCCGCGCTCGACGTGCGCAAGGCGATGATCGACGGGGTCAACCCGGCCGCGCTGGCAATCTGGGACGTGAGCAACGCGGCCACGAACGACGAGGGCGCGCTCGACCCGGCGCTGATGGACGCGGCCGCCTGGGCCAAGCTGGAAGACGCGGCAGGGATGTTGCAGTTCCACGCACAGGAGATGGCCAAGGCGCAGCGCTTTGCTGCCGGGGGTCCTGACCTCACTTCTGGCGAGGTGCCGGAAGGCGTCTCCACGAAGGAACAGATTCAAGCCATGATCGACGGCGATCCCGATGGTTTCCGGGCTTCCGCCGCACAAATGGCCGAGCAGGCCGGAGCGCTTCGCGCCGCAGTGCGGCTGCGCGATGCGAGCGCGACGGGCGACCTGGCGGCAGGTATCGATGGGAACTGCCAGTCGTGCCACGAGCGTTACTGGTACCCGCCGGCGCCAGTCCGCGGCGAACGTGGCTAGGGTGCCCGCCGCCGTGCTATAAGCGCGCGCGGGGGGACTGATGGAGGCCTTTGCCTGGATCGAGCAGACGCGGCTTTCCGTATTCGTGCGGGAAGACTTCTACGCCTACTTCGTCCTGCTGATCTTCCACGCCTGGGGCATGGCCTTCCTCGTCGGCGGCGGGGTGGCCGTCTCCCTGCGCGTGCTGGGCGTCGCCTCGGGCGCGCGGCTCGAGCGGTTCGCTGCGTTCTTCCCGGTCATGTGGCTGGGTGCGGCAATGGCCATCGTCTCGGGTCTTGGCCTGCTCGCCGGTTATCCGGCCAAGGCGCTTACCAACTGGGTCTTCGCGCTGAAGTTCGTCTGCCTCGGCGCGGCGGCGCTGCTTGTCCGGCGCATGGCGCGGGATGCCTTTCCGGTGGCGGCCCGCGGCGAAGTCATGCCCGCCCGGGCCCGCTGGGCCGCCGCAGCGGCGCTCGTGCTGTGGCTCGGCGGCGTCGCCTGCGGCAAGCTGCTGCTCTATACCAACCATATCCTGCTGACGACCGACTGAGCGGATGACCGGGCTGCCGCACGATCCGCTGTTCGATCCGGTGGGCATCGTCGTCTGGGCGCTCGATACCGGCCTGTACGACCTGATGTACTCGCCCTGGGGCTGGCCGATCGCCGAGATCGCCCACTTCGCCGGCATCTGCCTGCTGATCGGCACCGTGGGCCTGTTCGACTTGAGGATGATGGGAGCGGCGCGCGGCCTTTCGCTGGCGGCGCTGCACCGGCTGGTGCCGTTCGGCGTGCTCGGCTTCGCCCTCAGCGCGGCGAGCGGCTTCCTGTTCGTGGTCACCGCGCCCGACCAGTATCTCTACAACCCGGCGTGGCAGGTGAAGATGGCGCTGCTCGTAGTGGCCGGACTCAATATGGCACTGTTCTACCTGACGGTGTCCGGGCGCGTGAAGGCGCTCGGGCCGGACGACGCCCCGCCGCTGGCCGCGCGCGTCTTCGCAGCGGTCTCGCTGACCAGCTGGCTGGGGGTGATCATGGCCGGCCGGGTGATTACGGCCTTTCGGCCCCCGAGCTGGTTCTGGTGCGCGTGGTGCGGCTGATTACAGCACGTACCTGCTGAGGTCGGCGTCCTGCGCGAGGCCGGCGAGGCGCTCGCGGACGTAGGCCGCATCGACGGTCACCGTCTCGCCCTTGCGGTCCTCGGCCTCGAAGCTGAGTTCCTCGAGCAGTCGCTCCATCACCGTCTGCAGCCGGCGGGCGCCGATGTTCTCGACGCTTTCGTTGACCTGTGCGGCGATCCTGGCAACCTCGCGAACGGCGTCCGCCGTGATGTCCACCGTCACCTCTTCGGTGCCGATGAGCGCCTTGTATTGCTCGACGAGGTTGGCGCGCGTGTCCGACAGGATGGCGACGAAGTCCTGCTCGTTCAGCGCCTTCAATTCGACGCGGATCGGCAGGCGGCCCTGCAGTTCGGGCAGCATGTCGCTCGGCTTGGCGAGGTGGAACGCACCGCTGGCGATGAACAGCACGTGGTCGGTCTTCATCGGCCCGTACTTGGTGGCGACGGTGGTGCCCTCGATCAGCGGCAGCAGGTCGCGCTGCACGCCCTCGCGGCTGACCGAGCCGCCGCGCACGTCGCTGACCGCGATCTTGTCGATCTCGTCGAGGAACACGATGCCGTTGGTCTCGGCATTCTGCAGCGCGACGCGGGCGACGTCGTCCTGGTCCATGCGCTTCTCGGCTTCCTCGTCGACCAGCTTGTCCCACGCGTCGGGCACCTTGAGCTTGCGCCGCTTGAGGTTCTGCCGGCCCAGCGCCTTGCCCATCATCTCGGAGAGGTTGATCATGCCAACGTTGCCGCCGGGGACGTCGAACGGCATCTGCGGTGCGTCCTCGACCTCGACCTCGACCTCGACGTCGTTCATCGCGTTCTGGACGATCCGCTGCTTGAAGCTCTCGCGCGTCGCCTCGGAGGCATTCTCGCCCACCAGCGCTTTGAGCAGCCGGTCCATCGCCGCCTTGCTCGCGGCCTCGCGCACCGCCTCGCGGCGGCGGTCTTTCTCGAGCCGGACCGCTTCCTCGGCGAGATCGCGAGCGATCTGCTCGACGTCGCGGCCAACGTAGCCGACTTCGGTGAACTTGGTCGCCTCGACCTTGACGAACGGCGCCTCGGCGAGCTTGGCGAGACGCCGGCTGATCTCGGTTTTGCCGCAGCCGGTGGGCCCGATCATCAGGATGTTCTTGGGCGTCACCTCGTCGCGCAGCTCGGGCGAAAGCCGCTGCCGCCGCCAGCGGTTGCGCAGCGCCACGGCGACCGCGCGCTTGGCCTCGGCCTGGCCGACGATGTGTTCGTCCAATGCGGCGACGATCGCCTTGGGAGTTAGGTTGTCGTTCATTGCGGTCCGGAAAGTTCAGATGGTCTCGACCGTCACGCGGTCGTTGGTGAAGACGCACACTTCGGATGCCACCTGCATCGCGCGGCGGGCGATCTTCTCGGGGTCGTCCTCGTAGTCGTCGAGCGCCTTGGCAGCGGACAGCGCGTAGTTGCCGCCCGAACCGATCGCGGCAATGCCGCCCTCGGGCTCGAGCACGTCGCCGTTGCCGGTCAGCACCAGCAGCGTGTCCCTGTCGGCAACGATCATCAGCGCTTCGAGATTGCGCAGGTACTTGTCGGTGCGCCAGTCCTTGGCCAGCTCGACCGCGGCGCGCAGCAACTGGCCCGAATACTGCTCGAGCTTCTTTTCGAGCCGCTCGAACAGCGTAAAGGCATCGGCGGTCGCCCCGGCGAACCCGGCGATCACTTTGCCTGCCCCATTTTCGTCAAGGGCGCCCAGCCGGCGGACCTTCTTCGCGTTGGGTTTCATGATGGTGTTGCCCATCGACACCTGGCCATCGCCGGCGATGACGGTCTTGCCGCCCTTCTTCACCCCGATGATGGTGGTGCCGTGCCACTGTGTGAGGCCGTGGCGCGCCTCTCGCTCGTCCATGGCGAGGATATGGGACAACCGGGGCGACGCTTCAATCCTTCGAGGGGCTCAGGAGGAGCGGCTCCCGGTCAGCCCCGTTCCCGGCTTGGGCTCGGCCCGGCGAAGCAGCCCGAGCGTCAGCCGCCCCCGCCGCCCCTGCCGCCACCACCGCCCGCACCTGCGCCCCCGCCGGTGCCGACCTGACCGATGTTGCCGAACAGGTCTTGCAGGAAGGTGCGCTCGCGGCCGAGCGTCGGGGTCTTGTCGCTCTCGGGATCGATCCGCGCCACATTCTCCATCCCCGAGCGCTGCACGCTGGCGACGTTACCGGCCGGATCGAAACTCACCGCGAGCACGGTCTGCTGGGTGATCTTCGGCGTCGTGAACGGCTTCTGCCCGGTCGTGCTGGACACGTAGTACCACACCGGCTGGCCGAACTGGGCTTCGAAGCTCGGCCGGCCGAGCGCGCGCTCGACCGACTGACGGTTGTCGACACCCGGCTGGACCGACTGCAGCAGCACCTCGTCGGCGAGATACCCGCGATGGCCGATGATCGGGGTGCAACCCGCCAGCGACAGCGCCGCCAGCACTGCTCCAATCCGCCCGATGTCGTTCAAGGGCCCCGCCATTCCTCGACTTCTCCGCCTGCGCCTCTATATCAGCGCCGCGAGCCTTAGGGGCTGGCGCGCCGCCACGCAATGGCGGGTGCCGCCGCCGCATTGAATGCCCGCTGAATAAGAAGATACGCTGCCCATGGCCCTGCTCGATCGCCTGTTCCGCCCCGCTCCCGACCCACGTGAGGCGCTGCGCCCGCTGTGGCACCGCGTGGTCGAGATAGCCCGCGAGCCGGCGCTCTACCGCGACGACGGAGTCGCCGACACGGTAGCCGGGCGGTTCGACATGGTCACCGCGATCCTCGCCGTGGTGCTGCTGCGGATGGAGCGCGACCGCGTGCTGGAGCGCGAGACCGCGCTGCTGACCGAGCTGTTCGTCGCCGACATGGACGGTCAGCTGCGCGAGAGCGGCGTCGGCGACGTGGTCGTCGGCAAGCATGTCGGACGGCTGGTCTCGACGCTTGGCGGACGTCTTGGCGCGCTGCGCGAGGCGCTTGCCGCCGCGGACGAGGTGGAGCTGGAGCAGGCGCTGGAGCGCAACGTGACGATGGCCGACGGCCGCGGCACCGCTGCCCTCGCCGCGCGGCTGCGCGCCTTCGAGCGCAACGTTGCCTCGCGCGACAGCCGTGCGTTGCTGGCAGGCGACATCGCCCTGTGAGCACGCCGGAATTCTCGCGCCCGATCGACCGGCGGCAGATCACCGCGCGGCCGGTGCGGATCGAGGCCAATGAAGCGGAGCGCGCGGCGCTGGCGAGGCGCTTCGCCATCGTCTCGGTAGGGCGGCTCGAAGCCGAGCTCGAACTGATCGTCGATGGCGACGCGGTCGAAGCGCGCGGGCGGCTTGGGGCCGACATCGTGCAAAGCTGCGCGGTCTCGGGCGAGGACCTTGCGGTCACCATCGACGAGCCGCTGGCGCTGCGCTTCGTGCCCGAGCAGCCGGTTGAGGGCGAAGAGATCGAACTCGACGCCGGCGAGCTCGACGAGCTTCCCTACACCGGCACCGTATTCGACCTGGGCGAAGCCGTGGCGCAGAGCCTGGCACTGGCGATCGATCCCTACGCCGTCGGCCCGGACGCCGAGCAGGCACGCAAGGCGGCTGGCATCACCGACGAGGCCGCGAGCGGCCCGTTCGCCGCGCTGGCGGCGTTGAAGAGGGACTAGTTCAGAACGGGATGTCGTCGTCGAGGTCGTCGGCCATGCCGCCGCCACCGGCTGCGCCGCCGCCCTGGTTCCAGCTCGAACCGCCGGCGCTCGAGGAGCCGCCGCGGCCCCCGCCACCGCCGCTCTGGTCCCAGTCGCCGCCGCCGCGCTGGCCGCCAGCGCCACCCGGTGCGCCGTCGAGCATCGTCAGCACACCGCCGATTCCCCCGACCGAGACCTCGGTGGTGTAGCGGTCGTTGCCCGACTGGTCCTGCCACTTGCGGGTGCGCAGCGAGCCTTCGATGTAGACCTTGCTGCCCTTGCGCAGGTAGCGTTCGGCCACGCCCACCAGCCCTTCGGACTGGAGCACGACCGTGTGCCACTCGGTGCGCTCCTTGCGCTCGCCGGTGTTCTTGTCCTTCCAGTTCTCGGACGTGGCGATCCGCAGGTTGGCGATCCGCCCGCCATTCTGGAAGCTCTTCACTTCCGGATCCTGGCCGAGATTGCCGATCAGGATGACCTTGTTGACGCTGCCTGCCATTTCGCTTCGCTGTCCTCGCTAGAGCCCGAGCGCGACCGCGCTCCAATAGGTGATTCCGGCGAAGATGTAGGCCAACCCAAACAGGTACGCCAACATGAAGCTGGGCCATTTCCACCCATTCGTCTCGCGCCGGGCGACGGCGATGGTCGAGAGGCACTGCGGGGCGAACACGAACCAGGCGAGGAAGGCGAGCGCGGTCGGCAGCGTCCAGCGCGCCCGGAGCTGCGGGATCAGGCCTTGCGCGGCCTGGTTCTCGTCCGTGGCGTCGACGGCGTAAGTCGTCGCCAGCGAGGCCACCGCCACCTCGCGCGCGGCCATCGCCGGGATCAGCGCCAGCGCGATCTCGTGGTTGAAGCCGATCGGCTCGACCACGACTTCGAGCCCGCTGGCGATGTGCCCGGCGAAGCTCGCCTCGGACTGGCTCTGGCCCGGGCCGGCCTGCGGGAAGGAGAGCAACAGCCACAGGACGACGGTCACCGTGAAGATGATCGTGCCGGCGCGGCGCAGGAATACCCAGGCGCGCTGCCACAGGCCGATGACGAGATCGCGCAGCGGCGGCCACTGGTACTTGGGCAGCTCCATGATGAAGCCCGAGGCATTGCCCCGCGTGACGGTGCGCCGCAGCACCATGGCCGCGCAGAACGCGCCGACGACGCCGGCAACGTAGAGCGCGAACAGCACCAGACCTTGCAGGCCAATGCCCCAACCAACGGTCTTCGAGGGAATGAAAGCGCCGATGATCACGGCATAGACCGGCAATCTGGCCGAACAGGTCATCAATGGGGCGATCAGGATCGTCGTCAGCCGGTCCTTGGGGTCGGCAATCGCGCGGGTCGCCATGATCCCCGGGATCGCGCAGGCGAAACTGGAGAGGAGCGGGATGAAGCTCCGCCCCGAAAGGCCAACATAGGCCATCATCCGGTCCATGATGAACGCGGCGCGGGCCATGTAGCCCGACTGCTCCATGATCAGGATGAAGGCGAACAGGATCACGATCTGCGGCAGGAACACGACCACCGAGCCGACCCCGGCGAGCACGCCTTCGGTCAGCAGGTCGCGCGCGAAGCCTGCCGGCAAGTTCGCCTGCGCCAGCCCGATCAGCGCCGAGACTCCCGCGTCGAGCGCGTCGGCGAACGGCGTCGACCAGGCAAACACTGCCTGGAAGATCACGAACAGCAGCGCGAACAGGATCGGCGGTCCGAGCCACGGGTGGAGCAGCACACGGTCGAGCCGGGCGTGCAGCCGGTGCACCGCGGTCTCGCTGATGATCGTGCCTTGCGCCATATGATGCGCGGCGAGCCGGCGCTCGGGCAGCGTCAGGTGCTGTCGCGGGTGGACCTTGGGATCATGTTCGACAAGGACCTCGGCGGCGGCGATCGCTTCGGTCAGCGCGTCGAGCCCGCGCTTGCGCACGGCGACGGTGGGGATCACCGGCACACCGAGCGATTCCTGAAGCGCCCTGGGATCGAGCACCAGCCCGTCGCGCTCGGCGAGATCGACCATGTTGAGCGCGACCACCACCGGGTGGCCGAGCTCGATCAGCTCCTGTGCGAACACGAGGTGCTGCTCGAGATTGGCGGCATCGAGCACGATGATCAGGACTTCGGGCTGCGCCTCGCCGGGGAACTCCCCGAGCACGACCTTGCGGGTCACTTCTTCGTCGGGGCTCGCTGCGTCGAGCGCGTAGCTGCCGGGCAGGTCGACCAGCTCGACCGGCTCGCCGCTCGGCAGCACCAGCCGGCCCGCCTTCCGCTCGACGGTGACGCCGGGATAGTTGGCGATCTTCTGCCGCGCGCCGGTCAGCGCGTTGAACAGCGCGCTCTTGCCCGAATTGGGATTGCCGACCAGCGCGGCGGTTCGGAGGCGGCTCATAGCGGCTCGACCGTCATCGCCCGCGCATGCGACCGCCGCAGCGCGACCGTCATCCTGCCGACGGAAAGCGCGATCGGGTCGCGCCCGGCGAAGATCCCGCGGTGGGCGATCGCCACCCGCGCGCCGCAATCGATGCCGAGCGCCTGCAGCCGCTTGGCTTCCTCGGGCGCGAGCGCATCCCAGTCGACCGCGACGATCTCGGCGCGGCGGCGCGGCGGAAGCGTGTCCAGGGTCATGGCGGAAGTCACTTGCGCGCGGTGCCAGAAGGGTGAACTAATTGCAACTGCTTCGCATTAAAGGGTCAGCGCGCCGGGTAACGCAGGCGGCCGAGGAAGCGGGCGACATTGAACCCCTCGCCGCCGAACGGGCCGGAGCCGAGGAACTGTGCCTTGGCCTTCTCGAATCTCATCACACCGTCGATCCGGCGGTCGATAAAGGCGCGGGTCTCCGCCTTGCCGTCGCTCTCGTCGTCGAGGAACACCGCCAGCGTGGCGGCATAGATCCCGGCCAGCAGAGCGCGCTTGGTGTAGTGATTGTAGTCGGTGGCAGTATCGCCCGCGAGCCGCCACATCAGGTCCGCGCTGCGCCAGCCCGTCCTGACCGTCCGCGCGAGATTCTGCGGCATCGCCTGGATCGCCAGCGCGCGGCGCAGCGCCTCCTCCAGCCCGGCGACCGCGTCCAGCCGAAACAGCAGCAGCGCGCGGATCCGCTCGCGCACCTTCAACCCGGCCAGCTGACCGCCGCCGAAGGCGCCGTTCATCTGGGCATCGATGGCATCGATCCAGGCCGCGATCATGTCGACCGCCCCGCCCGGAAACGCCAGCCGCGCCACCGCCGCGTCGACCCCGGCGAGCGCCGCCGCCTGCTTCAGGGCGTGCTCGGTCCAACCGTCGAACACTGCGGCGCGGGCGATTTCCGGCGCCAGCGCCAGCCGCAGTTCGTCGAGCGTGCGATCGTCCGCCATCGTCAGAAGCTCGGTCCGTAGGTCTCGCCGGGAGCCTGGCGCTGGCTGGCGGGACGCGCGCTGCGCTCGATCTCGGCCAGCGTCAGGCTGCCGCGCCCGTCCATCTGCGCGTAGTCGCGCGCCGAGCGGCCGGCGTTGTCGGTGCGGTCGGGGTCGGCGCCCGCGCGCAGCAGCAGCCGCATCATCTGCGTGTCGCGCCGGTGCACGGCCGAGATCAGCGGCGTCTCGCCGGTATCGTTCGGCTCGTCGACCCGCGCGCGCGCGGTAATCAGCGTCTCGACACCTTCGAAGAAGCCGATCTGGCTAGCCCGCATCAGCGGGGTCACGCCGCGGGTGTCGGCGATGTTGGGATTGGCGCCCTGGTTGGCGAGATAGACCAGCCAGACGATGTCGCGCCGGTCGACCGCGATGTGCATCCCGGTGCGGCCGGTCGTGAGGTCGCGCGAATTGATCACCGTGTGGTTCTTGGCGACCAGGTTGTCGAAGGCGCTGCGGTCCTTCTTCTCGACCGCCTGGAGAAACTTGTAGCCATCGGAAAAGTTCTGCGCCGCCGCCGGCGCGGCGAACGCCAGCGAGGCCGCCGCCAGTGCGGCCCCAACGATGCCGCGCATCCCAATCCGGCCGATGGAACCCCCGGTCACGCAAAATCCTCCTGTTCAAAGCTGCGGACAGGCCGTTCCGCTGCCGGACTCGGCCCTTGCCGCGTGCGCGTTAGCAGAGCATGAACCGGCGCACCATGTCCACGGTTCGCACCCGATTTCTCGCCCTTTGCCTGCCTCTCGTCCTGCTCACCGGAGCCTGCGGCAGCGGTGCGCCGGCTGCGGATCCGCCGCTTGCCGGTGCTGCAATCGGCGGCCCGTTCGAACTCATCGACAAGACGGGCAAGACGGTGCGCTGGTCCGATTTCGACGGCAAGTACCGGATGATCTACTTCGGGTATGCCTACTGTCCCGACGTCTGTCCGCTCGACGTCCAGCGGATGATGCAGGGCTTTGCCAGGTTCAAGCAGGCCGAGCCCGGGCTGGCCGCGCAGGTGCAGCCGATCTTCGTCAGCGTCGACCCGCAGCGCGACACCCCGGCCAAGGTCGGCGAATTCGCCGCCGCCTTCTCCGACGATCTCATCGGACTGACCGGCAGTGTCGACAGGATCGACGCAGCGGCCAAGGCATTCGGCGTGTTCTATGAGCGAGGAGAACCCGGCCCGGGCGGCGGCTACCTCGTCAACCACAGCCGCTCGGCCTACCTGATGGGCCGCGACGGCAAGCCGATCGCCTTGCTGCCTGTCGACGAAGGCGCCGACCAAGTCACCGCGGTGCTCGAGAAATGGGTAAGTTGAGGGACCGCTTCTGGGAGCTGCCGCTCGAGGCGCTCGACCGGGCGGAATGGGAAGCGCTGTGCGACGGCTGCGGCCGCTGCTGCCTGCACAAGCTCGAGGATGTCGACACCGGCGAAGTCATCCAGACCAACGTCGCCTGCCGCCTTCTCGACCGCGAGACCGCGCGCTGCAGCGACTACCGGCATCGCAAGGCGTTCGTGCCCGATTGCCTGCGGCTGACCCCGCGGCTGGTGTCGCAGGTTACCTGGCTGCCCGAGACCTGCGCCTATCGTCGCCGCGCGGAGGGCCGTCCGCTGCCCGCCTGGCATTACCTGCTGACCGGCAGCCGCGAGGCCATGGTGCAGGCGGGGGCCTGCGTAGCCGGGCGAGTGATCGGCGAAGACGATGCCGGCCCGCTCGAGCACCACATCGTCGAATGGGACCCGGTATGATCGACTGGCTCCGCCGCGAGCGCGAGGCGCCGAGCGTGACGGTGGCCGGCCGCGACCTGCCGCTCGCCATTCGCCGCCATCCGCGCGCCACGCGACTGACCATGCGCCTGGCACCCGACGGCAGCGAAGTGCGCATCACCCTGCCGCGCTGGGGCCGGACGATGGACGCGGTGGTCTTCGCCGCAAAGCGGATCGACTGGCTCGAACAGCAGCTCGCGCGCGTGCCGCGCGCCGAGCCGCCGCAGCCCGGCGGCACCGTTTCCTATCGCGGCCGGCTGCTCACGATCGAATGGGATTCGGGCTTGCCACGCAAGCCGCGGCTGGGCGAAGATTGCCTGAGGCTCGGCGGCCCGCCCGAGACGCTGGCCGGGCGCATCCGCCGCTGGCTCGAAGCGGAGGCGCAGCGGCTGCTGGTCGAGGACCTTGCCGAATACTGCCAGCGCGCGGGCCGCACTGCGCCGCAATTGCGCCTGTCGCGCGCCGGTCGGCGCTGGGGCAGCTGCTCGGGGGCAGGGTGCATTCGCATCAACTGGCGGCTGATCCAGGCGCCCGATCACGTGCGCCGCTCGGTCGTCGCGCACGAAGTCGCGCACCTTCTCCACTTCGACCATTCGCCGGCCTTCCGCGCGCTGCTCGACGACCTGTTCGAGGGCGACGTGAAGGAGGCCGACGCCTGGCTTCGCCGCGAGGGCCGCGGCCTTTACGCCCCGTTCGGCTGACTTAGCGGGCCGTTAACCGTAATCGGGGCATAGCCGGCCCATGACGTGCGCTGGACACATCCTCGCGGCGGCGATTGTGCTGCTCGCCGCGGCCCCCTCGGCCGCGGACCAGCCCATATGTGCACTGTGCCTCGAGGGCGAGCGGCCGGGCAGCGACCAACCCCTGCACATCGAAGTCGAAAGCGGGCTGCAGTTCAGCCGCCTTGCCTTGCGCGGCAAGATCGACGGCGAGGCGCTGATCGATCCACAGACCGGCGAGCTGCGCGTCGGCACCAACATGATCGACCTCGGCGGGCTGTCCTACCAGGGGCGCGCACGGGTAACCGGCCAGCCGCTGCGGCCGGTGCGCATCGAGTTGCCGCCGCGGGTCGTGCTGCGCTCTCCGGACGGAGCCCAGGCCGAGCTGAGCGATTTCGTGACCGACTTGCCGCCGGTGGCGGTGCTCGACGCGACGGGCACGCTGAGCTTCGCGTTCGGGGCGCGCCTCTCGAGTCACGGCGCGCGCGGCGGCAACTTCCGCGGGCGCATTCCCATTCGGGTCGACTATTACTGACCGCACTGGCGGACTCGCCGGCAAGCGCCTATCTTGGCACGCATGAGTTTTTGGCGCCGGATATCCCCGCGAGGCGCATTCGCGGACCTCGTTCACGAGTGGAAACAGCCGACCCCCCACCGCTGGCAGATTCTGGGCGTGTCGGTCGCGGCCACCTTCGCGCTGCTGACGCTGTTCATTCCCGAGAGCCAGCGCCGGCTGCCGGAAAAACCCGAAGTGACATGGATCTCCACCTTCGCGTCCGACCGGACCGAGGCCGAGATCATCCGGTCCAATCTCGCCAATCAGAAGAAGCAGGATGCCTTCCGCGCCGCGCAGGCCAAGGCCGACGCGCGGCGCAAGGAAATCTACCGCACCATCGGCCGCGCGAGCGGGTTCGATGTCGACGAGCTGGAACGACAGTACAGCGACGCGCCCGCGGCGGCACAGACAGCCGCGCCCCCGCCGTCGCGCAGTCCGGCCGCGGGTGAGCGATAGCGACGACGCGCGCTGGCTGGCCGCCGCAGCCAGCCTGGCCGAACGCGCCCGCCCGCTGAGCCGCCCCAACCCGGGAGTTGCGGCGATCGTGGTCAAGGACCGCATCGTGATCGGCCGCGGCTGGACCCGGCCGGGGGGACGTCCGCATGCCGAGGCCGTAGCGCTTGCGCAGGCCGGCGACGCGGCGCAGGGAGCGACGCTCTACGTCACTCTGGAGCCGTGTGCGCATGCGAGCGAGCGCGGGCCGGCCTGTGCCGACCTCGCGGCCGCTGCAGGGCTGGCGCGAGTCGTCGCCGGGATCGGCGACCCCGACCCGCGCACCGCCGGTCAAGGGCTCGCGCGGCTGAGCGACGCCGGAATAGCCGTGGCCCGCCGCGACGACGACCGCTGCCGCGAGGGCTTGCGCGGCTACATCCGCTCGAAGACCGCGGGTTTGCCCGAGACCACGCTCAAGCTCGCCGTGACCGCCGATGGCTTCATCGCCCGCAAGGACGGCACCAGCAAGTGGATCACCGGAGAAGCCGCCCGCGCCCATGCCCACCGCGAGCGCGCCCGGGCCGATGCGATACTTGTCGGCGGCGGCACCTTGCGCGCGGACGCCCCTTCGCTCGACGTGCGCCTGGCCGGGCTGGAGGATCGCTGCCCGCAGCGGCTGGTGCTCACTCGCGGCGAGGTGCCGCGCGGATGGACGGCGGTCGCTCGTCCCTCCGATATCGCCGGCCGCGAACTGCAGCACTTGCTGGTCGAAGGCGGCGCCGGGGTGGCGGAGGCATTTCTCGCGCAGGACCTCGTCGATCGTCTGCTGGTCTATCGCTCGCCCGTCGAGTTCGGCGACGGCATCCCGGCCTTCCGCCATCCCGGCCCCACCGGAGTGCCCGCAGGCTGGCGGCTCGTCGATCGGCGGGCGTTTGCACCCGATACCCTCGAAATCTACGAGCGGGCGCGCTAGGAGGGGGCATGTTCACCGGGATCGTCACCGCCATCGGCACCATCGAGCAGGTCGAGCAGCGCGGCGACCTGCACGTGCGCATCGCCTGTCCCTACGACGCGGCGACGATTGCCATCGGCGCCTCGATCGCCTGCTCGGGCGTGTGCCTAACGGTGGTCGATCGCGGCGGCGAATCGGGCGCGGCGTGGTTCGCGGTCGACGTTTCGGCCGAGACGGTCAGCCGCACCGCGCACGGCCAGTGGAAGCCCGGGCGCCTGCTCAATCTCGAACGCTCGCTGAAGGTCGGCGACGAACTGGGGGGACACATCGTCTCGGGCCATGTCGATGCCGTCGGCACGATAGCCGACTGGCAGCCGGAAGGCGATTCCACCCGCCTGACGATCCGCGCGCCCGCCGCTCTCGCCCCGTTCATCGCCACCAAAGGCTCGATCGCGGTCGACGGCGTTTCGCTGACCGTCAACGAGGTCACCGACCGCGCCGACGGCAAGGTCGATTTCGGCCTCAACGTGATCCCGCACACCGCCGAAGTGACGACGCTGGGCGAACTGGCGCAAGGCGCCGAGGTCAATCTCGAGATCGACACCGTCGCCCGCTACCTGCAGCGGCTCGAAAGCCTGCGCGCGCAGTAGCAATGGCGATGCAACGCCTGCTCCGCTGGGTCTTCTGGGCCGCCGTGGTGTTCACCTTCGTCGTGGCCACCTTGCCCAAGCCGTTACACGTGCCCGGCGAGCCGAGCGACAAAGTGCAGCACATCCTCGGCTTCACGGTCCTCGCCATCCTCGGCTCGGCCGCCTATGCCCGCGCGTCCGCGCTGAAGCTCGTCATCGCGCTGGCGGTGTTCGGCGCACTGATCGAGATGGCGCAAATGATCCCGGCGCTGCACCGCGACGCAGAGATACTCGACTGGGTTGCCGACGTGGCGGCCGTCGCCGTCGTCCTTCTGGTCACCCGCGCCTGGCACCAATTCGTGCGCAAGGCCTGACGCCCACTGGCGCGTTATTGCGACAGCGGTCCGCCGACGAAGCTCTCGCGAGTAATCTCGAACACGACATGCTCGACCGGACGGCCGGCGCGCTCGACGACGAAGGTCTCGGCTGTCAGCCGACCGCCGATATTGGCCATCGCTCGGCGCGAAATCACGTTGTCCGCGCCGACCCTGAACAGGACACGTCCAACGTATCGGAACGCCTGCCGCAGCATCAGCCGCTTGAATTCGGCGTTGTAGCCGAGCCCCCAGTAGGGCCGCGCGAGGAACGACCAGCCGATCTCGACTTCGCCCTCTCCCGCAGGATCATGCCCTTGGAAGCGCGACGAGCCGATCACCGTCCCGCTCGCCTTGTCGACGATCGCCAGCGCTCCGCCTTGCGCGAGCGCATCGTCGAAGAATTCGCGGAAGACAGGCTCCTGCCAACGGTCGTGCGCGGGATGCCCGGCCCACAGCAGCTTGTCGGCCGCGACGCCGTAGAGCGCAGACCAATCGGCTTCCCTCAGCGGCCGGAGGTAGAGCCGCTCCCCGGGGAGGACCGGCTGTCGGTCCATCGTCAGGCGCTCACGGCGGCCAGCGCGCCGACGAACTTGGGCAGGTTGCCCATCGTCAGCCCGGCCACGTTGATCCGGCCCGAGCCGGCCATGTAGATCCCGTGATCGTCGCGCAGCGCCTGGATCTGCTCCTTCGACAACGGCAGCGTGGCGAACATGCCGTGGCCGCGCGCGACGGGCATGAGGTCGACGGCACCGGCGCGCTTCGCTTCGCCGAGCGCTGCGCGGACCTGGCGGATGCGTGCGCGCATCTGGTCGAGCTCGTCGAGCCACTGCGCGGTCAGCGCGCCGTCCTCGAGCACCAGCCGTACGGCGGCTGCGCCGTGATCGGGCGGCATCGACCAGGCGGCGCGGGCGAGCGCGTGACCGTTGGACAAGGCCCGCTTGAGCGCCTCGCCCTCGGCGGTCAGGACATACAGTGCGCCGACGCGGTCGCGGTAGAGGCCGAAGTTCTTGTCGCAGCTGTAGGCGACCAGCGCCTCCGGCACCGCGTCGATCACCTTGCGCGCACCATAGGCATCCTCGTCCATGCCCGAACCGAGGCCCTGGTAAGCGAGGTCGACGACCGGCAGCACCGCACTGGCGCGGAGCAACGCAGCGATCTCGTCCCACTGCGCGGGCGAGTAATCGATCCCGGTGGGGTTGTGGCAGCAGCCGTGCAGCAGCACCGCGTCGCCTTCGCCGGCCGCAGCCAGCGCGGTCCTGAGCGCGTCGAGGTCGGCCGAGCCGTCCGCGGTGGCATGCGCGAAGGTCACCAGCTCGAGCCCGAGGTCGGCGAGGATCTGCGCGTGGTTGGGCCAGCTCGGCGCGCCCATCAGCACGCGCGTGACGCCGGCCTTCTTCGCCAACGCCGCGGCGAGGCGCACCGCGCCGGTGCCGCCTGGAGTCTGCATGCCCTCAATGCGCCCGCCGCGGGTCGGCTCGCCGCCGAACACGTAGGGCATCAGCGCGTGGACGAAGCCCATGTCGCCTTCGGGGCCGAGGTAGGCCTTCGAATCCTGCTCGGCCACGAGCTTCGCCTCGGCCGCCTTGATAGCGCCGAACACCGGCGTTTCGCCCTGACCGGTACGATAGACGCCGACCCCGAGGTCGACCTTGTCAGGCCGCGGATCGGCGTCGTGGAGCTTGATCAGCGCGAGGAGTGCGTCGGGCGGCTGCTGGTCTAGTCTGTCGAGCATGGCGGCGGCTCCATGCCCCCACCCACGCCCGCCCGCAAGCCTCAATCCCGCGCTATTGCGGCGGGTCTTTACTTAGATCCTCAGAAGGGCAGCCAGCGCTGCTTGTGGGTGAAGTGCATGTAGCCGGCGTTGACGCCGAGACGCAGGCCGGCGCCAACACGGATCGGGATCAGCACGACGTTGCCCTTGCGCAGGTAGCTGGCGTTGAACCCGCCGACGAAATAGGCCGAACCCTCGCCCGCCGGGTAGCGTTCGTAGAGCTGCTCGGTATCGTAGAGGTTGTAGACCAGCACGAACGTGCTGCCGGCATTGGCGCCCAAATCGAAGCCGATCGACGGACCGGTCCAGTAGACCGGCTGCTGCCCTTCGACCTTGTGGAACAGCGTGCCCGAGCCATAGCGGGCGCCGAGGATGAAGGCGCCGCCGGCCTCGCGGCCGACGATGTAGCCGTTCGGCTCGCCCTGCTTCCTGAGCACGTCCTCGATCAGGCGGGCGAGGCCTTCGGCGCCCTTGCCGAACACGCCTTCGGCCGCACCGATGAGGTCGTCCTGCTTGTAGGTGTCGCCCTGCGCCGCGGCGGCAGCGGGATCGGCAGCCGCCTGGCTGGCGGCGGTCCCGGCATTCGGGCTGGTCACCACCGGCGCAGTATAGGCAGGCGCCGGATCGGTCGGCACGCCGTCGTAGGTGGTGGCCGGGCCCTGCGGGGCCGGCTGCCCGGGCGCGAGATCGCCGTCGATCGCGCTGTTGGGGTCGATCGTCTGCACCCCCTGCGCGGCGAGCGGCGAGCCGCCGCAGGCGACGGCCAGCGAGAGTGCCGCCGCAAGCGAACGGCGGCGGCAGAAAGCGGCAAGTTCAATCAGCATTTCACGGTCCCCCACGTCCCATCAACTCGGACCTGTACGTTCCGAAAAGAATCCCCTGCGCCTGAAGCGGCAATGAATGCGCGGTCAGGCGAGTCGGTTTTGCGGCGAAACGAGTCGAAAATGCCACCCGCACGGGCCTTGCCGCCGCCGTGACCCGTCGTTATAGCCCGCCCGCGCTGCGAGCCGGAGACGTGGGTGAGTGGCTGAAACCAACGGTTTGCTAAACCGTCATACCGGGATTACTGGTATCGAGGGTTCGAATCCCTCCGTCTCCGCCACAACGCGCTGATTTTCCGTCAAAAAATTTGTCGATCGAGAGCCGGATGCCGGCGCTCTTCGGGTGCTCGCGCAATCGAGTGGGAGCCATCGCCGCTGAGCGCGCACGACGGGCCGTCCGCCTCCGGCTCGAGATCGCGCCCGGCCGACCGGCCAAACCGTCACGAAGCTGCTTTTCCGTCATATACGAGTCACATCACGTCGGCAGGAACTGTCCGAACAGGGCAGGGAATTCTCGGCGCGATGAACCGGGTGAGCATCTTGACGACAAATCGCGAGGCCGCACGGTTCGAGCCGTTCGTGCACGGCGACACGGTGTTCGCCTTCGACCAACTCGGTGCCGAAGGGCCGCGCCGGCTTGTCGAAGGGCCGGCCTGGGCGTTCGTCGACTGGGTGATGAGCGACCTGTCGGGGCTGGAGATGTGCCGCCGGCTACGCGCCGACCCGCGCCTGCGCGAGGCGCACGTGACGCTCGTGCTCGAACGCGACGACAGCGACGACCGGCGCCGCGCGTTGCAGGCCGGGGCCGACGACTACGCGGTCGGCCCGCTCGACCGCCAGGCGATGCTCGACCGCGTGCTCGCGCTCCATTCGCTCGACCGGCGACGCGGCCCGAGCCAGGTGCTGGAAGCAGGCGACCTGCAGATCAACGTCGCCGGCGAGCAGGCCCGCTGGCATGGCAAGCACATTCCCCTGCGGCCGAACGAGTTCCGCGTGCTGCGGTTCATGGCGGAGAACCCCAACCGGGTGCTGACGCGGCAGGAACTGGTCGATGCGCTGGGCAAGGCCGGCGATCCCGAATACCTGCGCACAGTCGACGTGTGGATCAAGCGGCTGCGGTTCGGCCTGCGCAACGCCGGCGCGAGCAAGGTGCTGCGCACCGTTCACGGCAAAGGCTACGTGCTCGACTTGCCCTGATCCGCATGGCGAACCTGCTCTGCCGTCAGCGCGTCTCACCCGCCGGGTCGCGCAGCTGCGGCTCGGTCAGGATGCTCTCGCGCGCCGCGCTCACGTCGCCGGTTGCGATCTGCTTCGACAGCCGTTCCTTGTCGTTGGCGCGATAGAAGGTTTCGGCCTCCTCGATCGCCTGCTCGCTGAGGCCCATCTTCTCGAGCGCCATCCGCGCCATCCGGAGGGCGGATTCCATCACCTCGCGCACGACGTACTCGGCCGGCGCGTCGCGCAGGCGGATGACGCTGCGGCGGTCGTAGCCGCGCACGTAGATCGCCGCGTTGGGAAACGCGCGATGAACACCGTGGACCAGCGCAGGCTCGATCTGGTCGCGGTCGATGCAGAACAGGATCAGCTCGGCATCCGCACCACCCGCCTGCCGCAGCAGGTCGAGCCGCGTGCCGTCACCGAAATAAACCTTGGCTCCGAATCCCTCGGCGACGTCGATCATCTCGACGTCGGTGTCGATCAGCGTCACCGAGATGCCGGCCGCCATCAGCGTCTGGCCGACGGTCTGTCCGAAGCGGCCATAGCCGACGATGAGCGCGCTTGCCGACTGCTGGTCCGGCCGCTCGCGTTCCTCCTGCCGCTCGGGCGCCTGGCGCATCCGCTTGGTCAGCATCATCAGGAATGGCGTGGTCGCCATCGACAGGGTCACGACGGCGCTGAACAGGCTCGCCGCCTCGTCGGTGATCAGGAATGCGCTTTGCGCCTGCGCGAACAGCACGAAGCCGAATTCGCCGCCCTGGCTCAGCAGCAGCCCGAGGCCGAGCGCGGTCCGCCAGCGCATGCGAAAGGCGACGCCGATGGCGAAGATCACCGCCGCCTTGGTCGCGATCAGCGCCAGCGCGATGGCGAACACGAAAAACGGACGCTCGGCGATGGCGCCGAGATCGAGCAGCATGCCGACCGATAGGAAGAACAACCCGAGCAGGATCGAGCGGAACGGCTCGACGTCGGCCTCGAGTTCGTGGCGATAGGGCGAATCCGCCAGCATCACGCCGGCGACGAACGCGCCGAGCGCGGTCGACAGGCCGAGCCACTGCATCACCGCGGCCGAGGCGACCACGGTGAACAGCGCGGCGACGATGAACATCTCGCGTTCGCCCAGCCCGCCGATCAGGCGGAACAGCGGCCGGATCGCGAAGCGCCCGGCGGCGATCAGCCCGGCGACCGCGGCCAGCGTCATCAGGGCGAGCTGCCAGCCGGGCGGCCCGCCGGTGTCGGCCGGGTTGCGGCTCATCGCCGCGACGATGGTGATGAGCGGGATGATCGACAGGTCCTGGAACAGCAGGATGGCGAAGGCCCGCTCGCCGAACGGGGTCCGCAGGCGCCCGGCCGACTGCAGCATCGGCAGCACCTGCGCGGTCGAGGACAACGCCAGCGGCAGGCCGAGCGCCAGCGCCGCGTCGGGCGAGAAGCGCGTAAGCACGAGGATCACCCCAGTCAGCGCCAGCCCGCAGGCGACCACCTGCAGCAGGCCCAGCCCGAAGATCTCGCGCTTCAGGCGCCACAACCGCGCGGGGTTGAGCTCGAGCCCGACGATGAACAGCAGCAGCACGATACCGAGCTCGCCGACCCCGCTCATCTCCTCGGCATCGCCGACGAGGCCAAGCACTTGCGGTCCGACCACCGCACCCGCGACGAGATAGCCCAGCGTCGCCCCCAGCCCGAACCGCCGGAACAGCAGCACGAAGGCGAGTGCGAAACCGAGCAGCACGAAGCCGTCGCGCAGAACGAACCCGGCCCCCGAATGCTCCATCATACCTCCCGGCATTGCCGCGGCTTCCCCTTAAGCGAAGGCCGCGCGGCGCGCCACGCCGCAGCGATTGCCCAGCCGCGGGCGACGGGTTAGACCTTCCCCCAGCGGGGATGGCCCGGTGCCTGCATCGTGGCCGCCCTTGGGGAAGCGGGAGGGGTTGAATGCGTTACCGGATGATGGGAGTCGGCCTTGCCGCCGTAGCGGCGGCGGCATCGGCGCAGGACCAGGCGCCGAGCTGGCAATACTTCGAGCCTGAAGGCGGCACGATTCAGGCCGGAGTGGTCGCGGCGGACGGTTCGCAGCTGATCCTCAAGTGCGACAAGCCGGGCAAACGGTCCGTCTATGCCGTGCTCGCGACAAGGGAAAAGCTCGTGCCGGCGACGGCCCAGGCACCGTTCCAGATGCGTTCGGCCGAGTTCCGGTTCGACGACGGCGCGCCGACCGAGGACCGCTGGCGGTTCTATGACCAGTCCGCCGTCGCCATCGACTCGGGCAGCATCAAGGCCATGTCCCACTTCCTGCCCGGCTTGCGCGGCGCTACCAAGCTGCGCATCCGACTGAACCCCGAACGGGCGCGCTACGTCGAAGCGAACTTCAATGTCGCGGGCGCGGCCGACGCGATCGGCCGGGTCTACGTCAGCTGCCAGGACGATATCCCGACAGGTTGAAGCCGCTCGGAATGCTGACAAAGGTGGGGCGACCCGGGCGGGCCGCCCCGATCCTGGTCCGCGGATTTAATCGGAGCGGGCCTGCGCCCAGGCACGGTTCTTGGCGATCCACGCATCGCGCGCAGCGAACCAGTCGAGCCGGCGCTGGGTCCATTGCTCGGCCGTCAGGCTGTCACGATCGACCAGCCATTGGTCGCGCATCGCCTGCCATTCGGCGCGGCCCACGGTGAAGGTCTCGCGCCACGATTCCATGTCTGCTTTCAGCTCGTTGCGCAGCGTCGCCGCGGCATTGCGCGGCAGCTGCGCGCCATGGTGCATGGCGGTCGAGTACTGTTGCGCCTGTTCGCGGCGGATCTGCGCGTTCTCATAGTACTGCGCGGCCCGCTGACGCTGGATTTCGGCGCGCTCGGGACCGGTCAGCTCGGGTTGATGGATCCCGCGCTGCTCTTCGGCGAAGTCGCGCCCGAACTGGCCGCGGTCCTGCGCGATAGCGCGAGCCGCTTCGAGCGGATCGCTCGACAGGCCCGGCGGGTCGATCGGCGGGCCGCCGCCGTTGCCTCCGCCGCCACCGGCCCACTCGGGCGGACCTCCTCCCGCACCATCCGGCGGGCCGTGGTTGCCGCTTTGTCCCTGCGCGAGCGCGGGCGACGCGGCCAGCGCGGCGGCGGACACAGTGGTGATGATGACCTTGCGCATCGGTTCTCTCCTTATGGAATCTCTATCGCCGCGCAGAAACGCCTCGCGCGAGCGAACTGCCTGGGATTTGCGGTCGGCTGTTTGGCACACGCGACGAATGACCGGCTTGCCAGACGGGTTCCGGAACCTAGGATGAGCGGCGGAGAGAGGAGAACTTATGGCATCGCACGGCCCGGCCGAATGCGAGGTATTGATCGTCGGCGGCAGCCTGGTCGGACTGTCCGCGGCGGCATTCCTCGGGAACCACGGCATCTCCGCGCAGGTCATCGAAAAGCACGCCGGCACCTCGATCCATCCGCGCGCCGGCTACTTCCACCTCGGCACGATGGAAGCCTACCGCCGGATCGGGCTCGAGCCGGCGATCCGCAAGGCGTCGGAGGAGCAGTTCGGCCCCGACGGCGGGATCAACGCCGTCGAATCGCTCGCCGGGCGCGAGCTGGCGCGGCACATCGATTCGATCAACGCCGGCGTGGAGCCCTACAGCCCGAGCCGGCGATTCTTCATGACCCAGCAAAGCCTCGAGCCGATCTTGCACAAGCGCGCGGCCGAGCTGGGCGCGCGGCTCGCCTACCGCACCGAGCTGGTCGGCTTCGAGCAGGAAGCCGAAGCCGTGATCGCCCAAGTGCGCGACCTCGACAGCGGCGCGACGCGGCAGATCCGCGCGAAGTGGATGATTGCCGCCGACGGCAACCGCAGCCCGGTGCGCGAGGCGCTCGGCATCGGCATGACCGGGCCGGGGCTGCTGTCGGACAGCCTGACGATCTATTTCAAGGCCGATTGCCGGCCGTGGCTCGAAGGTCGCCAGCTCGGGGTGATCTACGTGATCAACCAGGACCAGCGCGGGTTCTTCCGCTTCGAGGCGGGCGGGACGCGCGGCTTTCTCGCGGTCAATACGCTGGGCGACCTCTCGCTTCCCGGGGCCACCGACGTGGCCGGCGATACTTCGGCCGAGCGCTGTATCGCGCTGGTTCGATCGGCGGTCGGTGTGCCCGACCTGGCGGTCGAGATCGAGGACGTCGCCATCTGGAAGGCGACCGCCGAATGCGCCACGGCCTTCCGCAAGGGCCGCGTGTTCATTGCCGGCGATGCGGCGCATGTGGTCCCGCCCACCGGCGGGTTTGGCGGTAACACGGGGGTGCAGGACGCTTCCAACCTCGGCTGGAAGCTCGCCGCGGTACTCAAGGGCGAAGCGGGTGAAGCCTTGCTCGACAGTTACGAGGCTGAGCGCCTGCCGGTCGCGCAACTGATCGTCGAGCAGGCCTATGCCCGCTACGTGCGCCGCGTAACTCCGGAGGAGATCACGCCGGAGACCCCCGAGATGCGCGACGAGCTGACGCTGGAGATCGGCCAGTTCTACCGCTCCGGCGCCGTCGTCGGCGGGCGCACGGAAGGCGAACTGGCGTGCGTCCATCCCGACGAGACTCGCGGTCATCCCGGCAGCCGCGTGCCGCACGTCTGGCTACCCGACGGCACCTCGACGATCGACTGCTCGGCGGAAGGCCTGACGCTGCTGACGGGCCCCGACGCAGACGCCTGGCGCGACGCCGCGCGAACCGTGTCGCTGCCGCACGACCGGCTCGACGAAGCGGCGGCGGAACGCTGCGGCATCGGCGCCTTCGGTGCGCTGCTCGCCCGTCCCGACGGCTTCGTCGCCTGGCGCGCGGTCGACGGTGCGGAGGCCTCCGCCGAGACGCTCGGCGGCGTGCTCAAGGAAGTCCTTCAGGCGCCGTAAACCCGCGTTTTCCTACAGCGCGCAAAGCTGCTAGGGGCGCACGATGATCGAGGCTCCGAAGTCTGTCGCGCGCCGGCTCCAAAGTGACACATCCCGAGCCAAGGTGACATTCGCTTTTTGGACCGTGTCACAGGCGTCAACCCCCTCGGGAATCGAGTCGTTGAGATGAGCGCAATCCGCCCCTGGCGCACCATCGACCGGCGGCCGAGCCGGCAGATCATGGTCGGCAACGTGCCGGTCGGCGGCGACGCGCCGATCTCCGTCCAGACGATGACCAACACCCCGACCTCGGACGCGGCAGCGACGATCGACCAGATCCGCCGCTGCGAGGAGGCGGGGGCCGACATCATCCGCGTCTCCTGCCCCGACAAGGAGAGCACCGAGGCGCTGGCGAAGATCGTCCGCGCGGCGCGCATCCCGGTCGTCGCCGACATCCACTTCCATTACAAGCGCGCGCTCGAGGCCGCCGACGCCGGCGCCGCGTGCCTGCGCATCAATCCCGGCAACATCGGCTCGGCCGAACGGGTCAACGAGGTGGTCAACGCGGCCAAGGCCAACGGCTGCGCGATCCGCATCGGCGTCAACGCCGGGAGCCTCGAAAAGGACCTGCTCGAGAAATACGGCGAGCCGTGCCCCGAGGCACTGGTCGAGAGCGCGCTCGACCATATCAAGCTGCTGCAGGACCGCGACTTCCACGAGTTCAAGGTGGCGGTGAAGGCGAGCGACGTGTTCCTCGCCGTCGCCGCCTACATGCAGCTGGCCGACGCGGTCGACTGCCCGCTGCACCTCGGCATCACCGAGGCGGGCGGGCTGATCGGCGGCACCGTCAAGTCGAGCATCGGCATGGGCAACCTGCTGTGGGCCGGGATCGGCGACACGATCCGCGTCTCGCTCTCGGCCGAGCCCGAGCAGGAAGTGCGCGTCGGCTTCGAAATCCTCAAGGCGCTCGGCCTCAGGACACGCGGCGTGCGCGTCGTCTCGTGCCCGAGCTGCGCGCGGCAGGGCTTCGACGTCATCCGCACCGTCCAGGCGCTCGAGGAGCGGCTCTCGCACATCAAGACCCCGCTCTCGCTTTCGGTGCTCGGCTGCGTCGTGAACGGCCCGGGCGAGGCGCGCGAGACCGACATCGGCCTGACCGGCGGCGGCGCGGGCAAGCATATGGTCTATCTCTCGGGTGTAACCGACCACACCGTCGAGAGCGCCGAGATGCTCGACCACATCGTGGCGCTGGTCGAGGCCAAGGCTGCGGAGATCGAGGCGGCAGACGAGCCGGAAACAGAGGCGGCGGAGTGAAGCGAAGCTGCGCCTTCGCGGTGCTCGCCTGTCTCGTCGGTTCCCCGCTGCGCGCCCAGATCGAGACCGCCCAATCAGCTTCCGCGAGTAGCCGAGAGCTGACACCGGCCGTCGCCAAGCTCGTGGATTTCGCGAAGGCGGGCGGCATGAGAACGCTGGTCTATGCGGAGTTGGACGATGCCAGGAACGGGCCAGCGATCCTCGGGATGAACATCATCAGCCAACTGCGCGGGCCGAACGCGCTGGTGTCTTACGACGGCGAACAGGCGACCTCCTTCAGAGAGGCCATTTCTGACGAAGCGATGGCCAGCGGCGCCGGCGGATGGCGCAAAATCCTGATCGTCGTCGACAACGACGAGGTAACCGTGGTGCGCAGTCCGAGGCCAGGGCCGATCGAAGGCTTCACTGCGCGGTTGCGGGTCGAAGTCGACCGTGTGTTTCCTGGGCATTCCTGAGAGCGGCTGCCGCGTATGCTTAAGTTGCGGAATAGTTCGTCTGTCGCCCGCCCCGGCGGAGCAGTCGGGGCCGGCGCGGTCGGAGCGGGTGCGGCCGGAATCATTGCGCTCGGCTCGTTCGCGCTCGGCGCGCTGGCGATGGGCGCGATAGCGATCGGCGCGGTGGCGATCGGCCGACTGTCGATCGGGAAGATGCGGCTGCGCTACGCACGCATCGACAAGCTGTCGGTTGGCGCGATCGAGTTCGACCCGCCCGAGGACCAGGAATCCGCCGAGCCCGCGAAGTGAGCCTGTCGGTCCGAGCGGCGGCTCCCGCCGACCTGCCGCTGATCGCCGAGTTGATCCGGGCGCTCGCAGAGTACGAAAGGCTCGCGCACGAGGTCCGGTTCGATGAGGCGGCGCTGCGCGATAATCTGTTCGGGCCGCGGCCTTACGCCGAGCTGCTGATCGGCGAGGTTGACGGCGTGTCGATGGGTTTCGCGCTGTTCTTCCATAACTTTTCGACGTTCGAGGGCAGGCCCGGGATCTACCTCGAGGATCTGTTCGTCCGGCCCGAGGCACGTGGGCTCGGCCTGGGCAAGGCGTTGCTCGTCGAACTCGCGCGGACTGCGGTGGAGCGCGGCTGCGCCCGGCTCGAATGGTGGGTGCTCGACTGGAACGAGCCGGCGATCGGCTTCTACCGGTCGCTCGGCGCGCGGCCGATGGACGAGTGGACGGTGATGCGGGTGGACGGCCCAGCACTCGCGAAACTGGCCGGCGCGTAGCTTTACCGCGGTTTAAGGCTGCGTCGCTAAGCTGCAGCCGTGAAGCACAAGCCCTTCCTCGCCATCGCCGCCGCCGGCGTGCTGTTCGGCTGGTTCGCGCCTGACCTGTCGCAGAGGCCCGCAGCCGGGCCGCTGGCTGCTCACACGTTGGGCGCGACAGCGACCCCGCAACAGGCCCGCGCGGCGGCGCTGGTCGCGGGCACGGACCTCATCCTGGCCCGCGCGGGCGACGGCCATTTCTATGCCGACGTGCAGGTCGACGGAGAGGCCGCGCGCATGCTGGTCGATACGGGCGCCACGGTCGTCGCGCTCACCGGCGAGGATGCCGAAGCGATGGGCATCGTCTGGGATCAGGCCCAGGTCCGGCCGGTCGCGCGCGGCGCCAGCGGCACGGTCTACGGCGTCCCGGTAACCATCGAGCGGATGGAAGTCGGCGAGTTCGAGGCGACCGGCGTGCAGGCGGTCGTGGTGCCCGAAGGGCTCGGCATCTCGCTGCTCGGCCAGTCGTTCCTGGCGCAGATCCCGAAAGTCGAAATCGACGCCGACCGGATGGTGCTGGGCGGGTGAGACGAGGCACATCTGCGGCGAGAGGCGGAACCCGGCTGGACAAGGGGCACCCCGTGGAGGCATCATACAGGTGATGAACAGGCGGGACTTTATCGCCTCGGCGGCGGTGGCAGCGGGCACGCTCGCATTGCCCGCACGTGCGTTCGCCCAGGCGCTTCCCGCCGATAAGCGTTCACTCCGGCTGCTCGAGATCGCCAGGCGCGAAGTCGAACGCGCCGGCAACGTGCTGTGGCGGCGCGACATCGTCGGCATTGCCGATTACGGCCTGCACTCGGCCTTGCCGCGGTTCCATTTCGCCAATCTCGAGACCGCCACCGTGCACAGCTTCCTCGTCGCCCACGGCAGCGGCTCCGACCCCGAGCACGACGGCTGGCTCAAGCAGTTCTCCAACGTGCCCGGCTCCAATGCCACCAGCCGCGGCGCGTACATCTCGTGGGAGTGGTACACCGGCAAGTACGGCACTTCGATCCGCCTCGGTGGGCTCGAGCCGACCAACTCCAACGCGCTCGACCGGGCGATCGTCATGCATTCGGCCGATTACGCGACGCCCGAGCACATCGCCCAGTGGGGCCGGCTCGGGCGCTCGAACGGCTGCTTCGCGATGTCACCGGCCGATTTCGGGGAGGCCCTGGTCCACCTTTCGGGCGGGCGCCTGCTCTATGCCGACAGCCTCGGCATCGGCCCCGACGGCGAACAGGTCGCCGGTCCGTATCCGCCGCCTGCGGAGCAATACGCGGCTACCTCGACGGTTTCGCGCTCCGCCTGAGCCGATCGAAGGATGCCGACACCCCTCCGCGCAAGCGGGGCGGATCAGGACGTCTGCAGATCGTCCTGGATCTCGATGACTTCCTCGCTCGTCACCCGCGCCCGATTGCCGACGCGCGGTTTGTCGAAGCTTGCCAGCACCGGCGCATCGCGACCGTAGATATCGGAAAAGGTCTTCAGCGCGCCGTCGATGTCGCGCGCCATCGTGAAATAGGTAATGTAGATCGGCATCGCCTTCTTCACAGGCACGCGCGTGTATTCGCCCGAAGTGGAGATTCCGACCGCTTCGTCGCGCGTGGCGCCCTGGCCGAGGATGGCGATGGTCATCGCCAGCTCGAGCGCCCGCTCGGTGCGCACGCAGCCATGGCTCAGCGCGCGGTTGTCGTTGGCGAACAGGTTACGGTTGGGCGTGTCGTGCAGGAAGATCGCATGCGGATTGGGCATGTCGAGCTTCATCAGGCCGAGCGAATTGCCCGGTCCCGGCTGCTGCACCACGGAGACGTAGCCGTTCTCGCCGCGCGTGGCCTTGTAGCCGTTGGTGCGGGCCCAGCCAGGGTTGCTCAGCGCCCGCGCGCCGAGGCCTTCACCCTTCACGATTGACTGCGGCACCGTCCAGGTCGGATTGAAGATCACCCCTTCGACCGTTTCGGCGAGCTGCGGCGTAGCGGTGCGCCCGGGCTTGCCGACGATCGTGCGATAACTGCGGATGACGTTGTTGTTGACCGTCAGCCGGAGCTGGAATTCGGGCACGTTGGTCAGCAGGTACTGCACGCCGAGATCGCGCTGGAGCCAGCGCCATCGGTCCATGTTGGCGCGGATCAGCGCGCGGCGCTGCCGCTCGCTCTCCGGCGTCTTCGCCAGTTCCTCGCGCAGCAGGGCATAGTCGGGGTGCGTCGGACTGACCGAGGCCAGCGTGCCGGCGATGTCGCCACTCGCCAGCGCATCGGCCATCAGCTTGCCGGTCGGCATCACATCCGCGTCGGGATCGACGACGAACCACTGGCGGCGTGCCTCCATCGGCGTGCGCCCGTCGCGCAGGTCCTCGACCAGCCAGGTGAACACCTGGCTCGCGACTTCGTCGAGCCGCTCGCCCGGCCCGGCCTCGATCGCGGCGCGCAAGTCAGCGATGCGATAGTCCTTCGGGTCGAGGCCATCGGCGCCGACCCCTTCGGCCACGGCCAGCAGCGCGCGTGCTCGCACCACAGGCCAATTCATCACCGCAGCATAGTTGGGTGCCGGCGGCAGCGTGAGGACGCGGCCGGTTTCCTGCGCCGGCGGCGCCGGCTGTTCCTGTGCGGCGGCGGGCAGTGAGAGGGCCGTCGCCATCGCGGCGAGAAGGGAAATACGCACTGTAGATTTCATCGTAACCTTGCCCTGTCTGCCGCAGCAGGCCCCTTCGAGGGGCGACATCAACGCCCGCACGGCGCGCCGGATTCTGCCCGTTTCACCCCCGCCTATCAAGTTGCGCGTCTGACTCTGCGCTGAATCTTCCGCAGCGAGATTGTTCAGGACAGGCGTTGGCCTAGAAGCATGCGGATGGCGCGTGACGGACCTGCCCTGCCCTTCGCCGTGACGCTCGCCGGCGTGGCGCTCTATTCGCTGATGGATGCGCTGATGAAAGGCTCCTCGCTGGCGATCGGGGCCTATAGCGCGCTGTTGTGGCGTAGCCTGGTCGGCGCGCTGCTGGTGATCCCGCTGTGGCGCTGGAGCGGTGGGCGATGGCCTGACGGCGGCACCGTGCGGCTCCACGGGCTGCGTGGAGTGGTGGCAGCGGCGATGGCGCTGACGTTCTTCTTTGGCCTGACCCTGCTGCCGATGGCCGAGGCGATCGCGATCTCGTTCGTCGCCCCGCTCATCGCGCTCTACCTCGCCGCCGCTACCCTCGGCGAAACGATCCGCAAGAGCGCGGTTGCGGCGTCGCTGCTCGGCCTGACGGGCGTGGCAATCATCGTCTATGCCCGGCTCGGCGCGGGCGAACATGACCGCGGCGCCTCGCTGGGGATCGCTTCCGTGCTGACCTCCGCGGTGCTCTACGCCTGGAACCTGGTGCTGCAGCGGCGCCAGGCGCAAGTGGCCAAGCCGCTCGAGGTGGCGAGCTTCATGAACACGACCGTGCTGCTGGCACTGCTACCGGCCGCACCGTGGCTGGCACGGCTGCCGGCCGGCCTGCCGCTCGCGGGAGCGATTGCGGGTGCCGCAGTGCTCGCGGTGAGCGCAGGCATGCTGCTGTCCTGGGCCTATGCGCGCGCCGAGACGCAAGTCCTGGTGCCGGTCGAGTACAGCGCGTTCGGCTGGGCCGCGCTGATGGGCTGGCTGGTGTTCGGTGAGCGGCTGACCTGGCCGACGCTGTTCGGCACCGCGCTGGTCGTGGTCGCCTGCTGGATCGCCGCGCCGCGCAAGGAGCCGGAGCAAGTCGCGCTCTAGCCCGCGCTCGCAGCCGGCGGCGACCCCGGCGCTTCGTCGGCGCCCAATCCGACCGCATCCCAGATGAGGCCAAGGGCGCCGCCGAGGAACGCGGCGAGCACCAGCGCGGCCGCCATCGCGAACACGTGCAGCGGCTCCTGTCGCCTGCCCGATGGGCCCAATGCCATGCGTGCGTTCCTTCGCTTCCGTTCCGCGTCCTGCGGCTTGACCTAGCGGCTGCGAACGCGCAAGCGCCAGCGCGAATCCGGCCCCTTCCGGTTTGGCCGGGACAGCATTTTCAGGAGGCCGCTCGCCCATGACCCAGGTCGGCAAGAACTCGCTCGACACCCGCAGCTCGATGACGGTGGGCGGCAAGACCTACGCCTACTACTCGCTCGCCAAGGCGGCGGAGAAGATCGGCGACGTCAGCCGCCTGCCCTTCAGCATGAAGGTGCTGCTCGAGAACCTGCTGCGGTTCGAGGACGCCGGCTTCACCGTCTCGGTCGGCGACATCCAGGCGATCGCCGACTGGCAGAAGAACCCCGTAACCGGGCAGGAAATCCAGTATCGCCCGGCGCGCGTGCTGATGCAGGACTTTACCGGCGTGCCGTGCGTGGTCGACCTTGCCGCGATGCGCGACGCGATTGCGAAGCTCGGCGGCGACACCTCCAAGATCAACCCGCTGGTGCCGGTGCACCTGGTGATTGACCATTCGGTGATGGTCGACGAATTCGGCCATCCCAAGGCGTTCGAGAAGAACGTCGAGCTCGAATACGAGCGCAATCTCGAGCGCTACGACTTCCTCAAGTGGGGCTCGAAGAGCCTCGCCAACTTCAAGGCCGTTCCCCCGGGAACCGGCATCTGCCACCAGGTCAACCTCGAGCACATCGCCCAGTGCGTGTGGACCAGCCAGGACCAGGACGGCGCCATGGTCGCCTATCCCGACACCTGCGTCGGCACCGACAGCCACACGACGATGGTCAACGGCCTTGGCGTGCTCGGCTGGGGCGTCGGCGGGATCGAGGCCGAGGCGGCGATGCTCGGCCAGCCGGTCTCGATGCTGATCCCGGAAGTGATGGGCTTCAAGTTCACCGGCCAGCTCAAGGAAGGCGTCACCGCCACCGACCTCGTGTTGACCTGCACGCAGATGCTGCGCGCCAAGGGCGTGGTCGGCCGCTTCGTCGAGTACTTTGGCCCCGGCCTCGCCTCGCTCAGCCTGGCCGATCGCGCGACGCTGGCCAACATGGCGCCGGAGTACGGCGCCACCTGCGGCTTCTTCGGCATCGACGACAAGACGCTCGACTACCTGCGCCTGACCGGCCGCGAGGAGAGCCAGATCGCGCTGGTCGAAGCCTACGCCAGGGAGCAGGGCTTCTGGCTCGATCCCAGTGCGCCCGAGCCGATCTTCACCGACACGCTCGAGCTCGATCTCGCCAGCGTGGTGCCCTCGCTCGCCGGCCCCAAGCGGCCGCAGGACAAGGTCGCGCTGCCCGACGTCGACGACCTGTTCAACGGCGAGCTCAAGAGTCTCTACGGCAAGTCGAGCCCGAAGCGGTGCGCGGTCGACGGCGCAGGACACGACATCGGCGACGGCGACGTGGTGATCGCCGCGATCACCAGCTGCACCAACACCTCCAACCCCGACGTGCTGATCGCCGCCGGGCTCGTCGCCAAGAAGGCCAACGAGAAGGGTTTGAGGCCCAAGCCGTGGGTCAAGACCAGCCTTGCGCCGGGCAGCCAGGTGGTCACCGACTATCTGATCAAGGCCGGTCTGCAGACGCACCTCGACGCGCTCGGGTTCGACCTCGTCGGCTATGGCTGCACCACCTGCATCGGCAACTCGGGCCCGCTGGCCGAGCCGATCAGCAAGGCGATCAACGGCAACGACATCGTCGCCGCCTCGGTGCTCTCGGGCAACCGCAACTTCGAGGGGCGCGTGTCGCCCGACGTGCGCGCCAACTTCCTCGCCAGCCCGCCGCTGGTGGTCGCCTACGCGCTCAAGGGCACGGTGACCGAGGACATCGTCGCCACCCCGATCGGCACCGGCAAGGACGGCGAGGCCGTGTTTCTCAAGGACATCTGGCCGTCGAACGACGAGATCGCCCGGATCCGCTCTGGCAGCATCGACCGCGGCATGTTCGAGGCGCGCTATGCCGACGTCTACAAGGGCGACGAGCACTGGCAGAAGATCGACGTGACCGGCTCGGACACCTACCAGTGGCGCCCGGGCAGCACTTATGTCGCCAACCCGCCGTACTTCGAGGGCATGAGCATGACCCCGGCACCGGTGACCGACATCGTCGGCGCGCTGCCGCTGGCGATCCTCGGCGATTCGGTGACCACCGACCACATCAGCCCCGCAGGGTCGATCAAGGCCGACAGCCCGGCGGGCCGCTACCTGCTCGAACACCAGGTCGACAAGCGCGACTTCAATTCCTACGGCAGCCGCCGCGGCAACCACGACGTGATGATGCGCGGCACCTTCGCCAACATCCGCATCAAGAACGAGATGGTCCCGGGCATCGAAGGCGGCATGAGCCGCTACGGCGGCGAGGTCGGCGCGATCTACGACGTGGCGATGAAGCACAAGGCCGACGGCACGCCGCTGGTCGTCATCGCCGGCAAGGAGTACGGCACCGGCTCGAGCCGCGACTGGGCGGCCAAGGGCACCAACCTGCTTGGCGTGCGCGCGGTGATCGTCGAGAGCTTCGAGCGCATCCACCGCTCGAACCTCGTCGGCATGGGCGTGCTGCCGCTGCAGTTCACCGGCAGCGACACCCGCGCCAGCCTCGGCCTGACCGGCGACGACAGCTTCACCATCCTCGGGCTGGCGGACCTCGCCCCGGGCCAGGACGTCGACGTCCAGGTCACCCGGCCGAGCGGGGAGCAGTTCAGCTTCACCGCCAAGTGCCGCATCGATACCGCCAACGAGATGGAGTACTATCGCAACGGCGGCATCCTGCAGTACGTGCTGAGGAAGCTGGCGGCGTAACGATGGCGGATTGACGCTGTGTAACCCATAGGTTACCAACCTAGGGGTTGCACAAAGGCTCCGCCATGTCCGATACCTCTCCAGCTGAAACCGCCGAACGCCTGACTCGCCGCCGCGCGCGGATGATGCCGGTACTGGCGTTGTTCCTCTTCATCCAGCAGGCGGCGTTCTTCACCCAAAGCGATCTGATACGGAAGGTCGACATCGTGCGCACGGGCGGCTGGCTGCTGTTCTCGGCGATCGTGCTGGCTGCACTGGTCACCGGCGGATTGTGGCTCAAGTCGCGCGAGGTGCGCGAGCTGATGGACGACGAAGTGACTCGCGCCAATCGCGCCGACGCGCTGACGCGCGGCTTCACGGTGGCGATGGGAGCGGGCATACTCCTCTACGGCGCAGATTCGTTTGCTCCCAACCCCATCGATTTGCGCGACGGGATCCACCTGATCGTAACTGCCGGCTTGGCCACCGCACTTTTGCGCTTCGGGATGCTGGAGCGGCGCGCAATTGGCTGACAAGCTGTCGAATCGCCTGCGCGATCTGCGCGAAGCGAAGAACCTGACGCAGGCGCAACTCGCCGACTTGATCGGGGTCAGCCGCAAGACCGTGAACACGGTCGAGAACGGAGTCTTCGTTCCTTCAACCACGGTCGCGCTGAAGCTGGCAGCGGCGCTTGAATGCCGGGTGGAAGAGCTATTTTCCCTCATCGAACAGCCCCGTTTGTGATCCGCTCGGCGGGGCGAGGCCGAGGTGCTGCCAGCCGGCATCGTTGAGGCAGCGCCCGCGCGCGGTGCGGGCGACGAGGCCGAGCTGGATCAGGAACGGCTCGACCACGTCCTCGATCGTGTCGCGCGGCTCGGCGAGGCCGGCGGCGAGCGTTTCGACCCCGACCGGGCCGCCCTTGTAGGTCTCGGCGATCATCGTCAGGTAGCGGCGGTCCATCGCATCGAGGCCGAGCGTGTCGACTTCGAGCCGGGTCAAGGCCGCGTCGGCGATCGCGGCGGTGACGGTGTCGTTGCCCGCGACATGGGCGAAGTCTCGCACCCGGCGCAGCAGCCGCCCGGCCACCCGCGGCGTCCCGCGGCTGCGGCGGGCGATCTCGCGCGCGCCCGCGGGATCGACCCCGATGCCGAGCAGCCGCGCGCCGCGCGTCACCACGCGCTCGAGCTCGGGCACGGTGTAGAAGCTGAGCCGCACCGGGATGCCGAAACGGTCGCGTAGCGGCGTGGTCAGCAGCCCCTGCCGGGTGGTCGCCCCGATCAGCGTGAACGGCGGCAGGTCGATCCGCACCGAACGCGCCGACGGGCCCTCGCCGATGATCAGGTCGAGCGCGCGGTCCTCCATCGCCGGGTAGAGCACTTCCTCGACCACCGGATTGAGCCGGTGGATCTCGTCGATGAACAAGACGTCGTGCGGCTCGAGGTTGGTCAGCAGCGCGGCGAGGTCGCCCGCCTTGCCGATCACCGGGCCCGAGGTGCCGCGGAACCCGACCCCCATCTCCTTGGCGACGATCTGCGCCAGCGTGGTCTTGCCGAGCCCCGGCGGGCCGAAGAACAGCACATGGTCCATCGCCTCCCCGCGCCCGCGCGCGGCCTCGATGAACACGCGCAGGTTCTCCCGCGCCGCCTCCTGGCCGACGAACTCGCCCAGCGACTTGGGTCGCAGGGCCGCGTCCTGGTCCTCCGGCTGGCGCTGGGGGGAGAGGGCGGGGTTATCGGTCATGGCTTTGGTGCCTGAGGCGCGATGGATGCTGAAACGAGTTCAGCATGACGGATTGGAGGGGAATGACGAATTGTAGCGGGAAGGCCAATTGCAGCCGTTTCGAACCTTTCTTCGTCACCCTGAACTTGTTTCAGGGCCCATCCCTCGGCACGCCCCGGAGCATGCGCATCGAACGAAATCCGTGCGTCTACATTCTCGCCAGCGGGCACTATGGCACGCTGTACATTGGGGTCACCTCGGACCTGATGGCGCGCCTGTGGCAACACAGGCATAACGCTCTGCCCGGCTTCACCTCGCGTTACGGCGTCTACCGCCTCGTCCATTTCGAGATGTTCGGCGACATGGAGCGTGCGATCGCTCGCGAGAAGCAGCTCAAGAACTGGCATCGGCAGTGGAAGATCAACCTGATCAATGCCGAGAACCCGGAGTGGCGGGACCTGGCTGTGGGGTTGGGGTTTGAACCGATGGCTTCGCGTGGGCGGCGGAATGGGTCCTGAAACAAGTTCAGGATGACGATCTGGGGAGGTCGAGTTCATCCCGCCGCCCTCTTGAGCGCGACCCGAACCAGCTCGTTCAACTCTGCCCCCTCGCCCAGTTCCGCCTGCGCGTGGGCGACGGCGCTCGCCGCGACGGCCGGCTTGAAGCCGAGGTTCTGCAGGGCGGAGACGGCGTCGGCGCTGGCGGTACCGGGTTGGGAAATCGCCGAGAGCGGCACGCCGGCGGGCCCGCCGGGCAGCGCTCCGGCCTTGTCCTTGAGCTCGTTGACGATGCGGCTCGCCAGCTTGGGGCCGACGCCCTGCGCGCGGGCGACCATCGCCGCGTCGCCATGGGCGCAGGCGCGTTGCAGTTCGTCGGTCGAAAGCGCCGAGAGGATGGCGAGCGCCAGCTTGCTGCCGACGCCCTGCACCTGGTTGAGCAGGCGGAACCAGTCGCGCTCGCCGGCGTCGGCGAAGCCGAGCAGGCGCATGTCGTTCTCGCTTACCTGCAGGTCGGTATGGACGGTGCATTCGTCGCCCGGGAGGCCGAGCGCGGCGAGCGTCTTGCTCGAGCAATGGACGAGGTAGCCGACGCCCTGGACGTCGATCACCGCCCAGTCCGCCCCCGTTTCGTCGAGCCGCCCCGTCAGCTTGGCAATCATGGTTTGTTCCTGCCGAGTCGCGACCGGTTTGGGAAGGGTCGGCCCGCCCGTGTCCCCCGCGGGGGTTGACGCTTGTGACACGGTTCAAAAAAAGTAAGTGTCACCCTGGGGCCGGAAAGCGTCGCGTTGCGCGCGAAGGTGCCACCGTGGCCGTAACGCTGGAAGGGGCGTGTCGGGGAAGCGGAACGAGCCATGGTTTCAAGCATGGCAGATCGGAACAAAGTAGGAAAATGGTTTGATGCGGGGCCGGATGGGAGCGGGACGGCGGCTCGAACCGGCGTCGCTTCGATCCCTTCTCACGCAAAGGGGCAAAGAGGCAAAGAGCCACTGCCCTCCCCCCTCGATGGGGAAAGGGCAGTTTAGGCGCGAATATGGACAGGGCGAGCGAGTTCGGCCAAACGCTCGGCCCCATGAGTGTCAACACCTTTGGCCGCGTCTTGCGCTTTACCACCTGGGGCGAAAGCCATGGGCCGGCCTTGGGCGCCGTGGTCGACGGGTGCCCGCCGGGGCTGGAACTGGACGAGGCGACGATCCAGCCGTTCCTCGACGCGCGCAAGCCCGGCACCAGCAAGTTCACCACCCAGCGCCGCGAGGCCGACCTGGTGAGGATCCTCTCGGGCACGTTCGAGGGCAAGACCACCGGCACGCCGATTTCACTCATGATCGAGAACACCGACCAGCGCTCCAAGGACTACTCCGAGGTCGCCAAGGCCTACCGCCCCGGCCACGCCGACTATGCCTACGACGCCAAGTACGGCTTGCGCGATTATCGCGGCGGCGGGCGCTCGTCGGCGCGCGAGACCGCGGCGCGGGTGGCGGCGGGCGCGGTGGCGCGGCTGATCGTCCCCGAAGTGACGATCACCGCCTACGTGTCCGAGATCGGCGGCGATGCGATCGATCGCGAGGCGTTCGACCAGGCGCGGATCGGCCAGAACCCGTTCTTTTCCCCGGACAGCTGGGCCGCGGGTCGCTGGGAAAAGCTGGTCGACGAGGCGCGCAAGGACGGCTCCTCATTGGGCGCGGTGGTCGAATGCGTCGCCACCGGCGTGCCGGCCGGGTGGGGCGCGCCGATCTACGGCAAGCTCGACGCCGACCTCGCGAGCGCGATGATGGGCATCAACGCGGTCAAGGGCGTCGAGATCGGCGAAGGCTTCGGCGCAGCCGCGCTGCGCGGCGAAGAGAACGCCGACCCGATGCGCCCGGGCGCCGATGGCAGTCCCGAATTCACCGCCAACCACGCCGGCGGCATCGCCGGCGGCATCTCGACCGGGCAGCCGGTCGTGGTGCGCGTGGCGTTCAAGCCGACCAGCTCGATCCTGATCCCGCAGGACACCGTCACGCGCGAAGGCGAAGCCACGCAGCTCGCCACCAAGGGCCGCCACGATCCGTGCGTCGGCATCCGCGGCACGCCGGTGGTCGCGGCGATGATGGCGCTGGTGCTGGCCGACCACAAGCTGCTCCACCGCGCGCAATGCGGGTAGGTTGACGCAGCTAAGCCGCGACTTCCACCACGGTGACCCGTCCTCGCGCCCGACCACAGTAAGGCTGGGCCTCATGGCCTTTTTGGTTCTGTGGCTGCCGTTCGTATTCGTCTGGTTCGTTCAGAAGCCGCAATATCCGCGAGCTTATCGACAGTTGCTAACCGCCTGGGCTGTGCTCTGGAGTCTAAGTGCAGTGCTCTTCCTCATCGTGCGTCCGTACTAGATCTGTCCTTCGGGCAAGGAAAAACTAGCGGTAGTGGACCAGCCCCAGCAGCGCCGCCGCGAACCGGTCGAACGGTGGCGAATGCACCACCACCTTGTGCATCAAGCCCTCGACAACGATCCACCCCCCGCCGAACAGCGAATAGCGGCTGATGCGTCCCGTGCGGCGCCATTCGTGGATCAGGATCGCCGCCGCCATCGTCCATAGCGTCGCATAGAGCGGGATCACAGGGATCGGCTCGAGCCCGAGCGCCTCCGACCAGAAGCGGTTCACCCCGGGCGGCAGCACCGGGAGCATCGCGAACAGGATCATCCGCTTGTGAATCTCCGGCCGCTGGCGGTTGCGGATCGCCAGCGTGAACATCGTCGTGAAGCCGGCGAAGGCGCATAGGCCGAGGTAGAGCCCGTCGGTGCCCGCCGCGAGACCCTTGAGCATCGCGCTGCGGGTGGCGATCAGCTGCAGCGACAGGCCCAGCATCATGATCGCAGTGGCGTGCGCGATGCCCCACATCCCGAGGCTGCGGTGCAGTTTGACGTTGCCCGCGCCGACCAGCGCGGATTGCGTGACCAGCAGGATCATCCAGCTGACGAATACCACCGCGTGCAAATGCACGATCGGTGGCGCGGGCGGGAATTTGCCCCGCAACGCCGGCACGAACGAGTGCATCCCGAATCCGCCGAAGACGAACAGGCACATCGCCAGCGTCAGCCAGAAGGCGAAGGTCGGCCGGAACCGGCGGCGGGCGGCCGCGGGCGCTTCGGCGATCGCAGATGCGTTCATGGCAAGCCCCTCTCCCCCGCGAACCCTTACAGGCGCGCGGGGCGCGAGGCCACAGGCGGAGCGACGGGTGCGGCGGCATTGTGGCGGCCTTCGTTACCGGACCATTCGCAAGTGCAGGAATGCGTTGGAGGCTAATCGGAAAATCCGATCATAACATCCGGATTAACTGACTGGCATCGCACTGCAGCAATACCTATCTCGCGCCTGCACAAAGTTTCCACCACCACGCAGGAGCGTATATTTCATGGGTATCATCGGCAGCACGATCAAGCCGTTCCGGGCGACCGCCTTCCAGGCGGGCAAGAACTTCTTCGACGTCACCGAAGCCGACATCGCCGGCAAGTGGGCGGTGTTCTTCTTCTATCCCGCGGACTTCACGTTCGTCTGCCCGACCGAGCTCGAAGACCTAGGCGAGCACTACGAGATGCTGCAGAAGCTCGGCGTGGACGTCTATGCCGTGTCGACCGACACCCACTTCAGCCACAAGGCCTGGCACGACACCTCGGACAAGATCGGCAAGCTCAAGTACGCCTTCCTCGGCGACCAGATGCACGCGCTGTCGAACAACTTCGGCGTGCTGCGCGACGGCGTCGGCCTCGCCGACCGCGCGACCTTCGTGGTCGATCCCGACGGCGTGATCCAGATCATGGAGATCACCTGCGAAGGCGTCGGCCGCAATGCCAACGAGATGGTCCGCAAGATCCGGGCCGCGCAGTACGTCCGCAACCACCCCGGCGAGGTCTGCCCGGCGGCGTGGGAAGAGGGCGAGGAAACGCTGGCCCCATCGCTCGACCTCGTCGGCAAGATCTAACAGCCACTGAGACAAGAACCCGCCCTGCGGGTCGCTTGGACGGCCCGGGGCGCCCCCCGCCCCGGGCCGTTTCACATCCAGAGGAACCGACAATGCTGGACGCCAGCCTGACGCAGCAGCTCAAGCAGTACCTCGCGATGCTGCGCGAGCCGATCGAGCTCGTCGCCACGCTCGGAGACGACGCCAGGTCGGCGCAGACGCGCGAGCTGCTCGAGGAAATCGCCGCGCAGAGCGGCAGGGTCGCCGCGCACTTCGACGGCCAATCGAGCCGCGTGCCGAGCTTCGTCATCCGCCGCGCTTCCGACCATGCCGCGGCGGTCGAGTTCGCCGGGCTGCCGATGGGGCACGAGTTCACCAGCCTGGTGCTCGCGCTGCTGTGGGCCGGCGGCCACCCGCCCAAGGTCGCCGACGAGGTGCTCGAGCAGATCCGCGCGCTCGACGGCGAGTTCGCGTTCGAGATGTACTTCTCGCTCTCGTGCCACAACTGCCCCGACGTGGTGCAGGCGCTGGCGCTGCTGGCACTCAACAATCCGCGGATCAGCGCCACGCTGATCGAAGGCGGTGCGTTCCAGGAGGAAGTCGACGCGCGCGGGGTGATGGCGGTGCCGGCGACGTTCCTCAACGGCGAGATGTTCGCCAGCGGCAAGATGAGCGTCGAGGAACTGCTGGCGAAGCTCGACACCAATGCCGCGGCGAAGGCGGCCGAAAGGCTGGCCGAGAAGGAGCCCTTCGAAGTGCTGATCGTCGGCGGCGGACCTGCCGGCGCGGCGGCGGCGATCTACACCGCGCGCAAGGGCTTCCGCACCGGCATCGCCGCCGAGCGCTTCGGCGGCCAGGTGCTCGACACGCTCGGCATCGAGAACTTCATTTCGGTCAAGTACACCGAAGGTCCCAGGCTCGCCCGCGAGCTGGAAGCGCACGTGGCCGAAAACGGCGTCGACGTGATGAACCTCGCCGAGGCCCAAGCGCTCATTCCCGCCAATCGCGCCGGCGGCATGCACCGGGTCTTGCTCAGGAACGGCGCGGTGCTCAGGGCGCGCGCGGTGGTCCTTGCGACGGGCGCGCGCTGGCGCAACCTCGGGGTGCCGGGCGAATTCGAATACCGCAACCGCGGCGTCGCCTACTGCCCGCACTGCGACGGGCCGCTGTTCAAGGGCAAGCGCGTGGCAGTGATCGGCGGCGGCAACTCGGGAGTCGAGGCGGCGATCGACCTCGCCAACATCGTCGGCCACGTGACGCTGATCGAATTCGACGCCAACCTGCGCGCCGACCAGGTGCTGCAGGACAAGCTGCGCAGCCTGGCCAACGTGACGATCCACACTTCGGCGCAGACCACCGAGATCACCGGCGACGGCGAGAGGGTCAGCGGCCTCGCCTACCGGAACCGGGTCTCCGGCCAGGAGCACCGCGTCGAGCTGGAGGGCGTGTTCGTGCAGATCGGGCTGGTGCCCAACACCGAGTGGCTCAAGGATTCGGGCGTCGAGCTGAGCCGGTTCGGCGAGATCGAGATCGACGCCAAGGGGGCGACCAACCTCCCCGGCGTGTTCGCCGCGGGCGACGTGACCACCGTGCCGTACAAGCAAATCGTCATCGCCATGGGCGAGGGCTCGAAGGCGGCGCTCTCGGCGTTCGACTACCTGATCCGCCACGAGCCGGTCGAAGAACTGGCCGAAGCCGCCTGAACCGGCCCGGCTTTCGGGGCCCGACCATCTCCGGAAGCGGACCGGCGGCTTCGCTTTAATCGATTGGATCGTTTGAAAACGACTGATTGATTTATTCACTCAACCTTATCGGACTATCTCGTTTAGCCCTCTCCGCATCGCTTGCTACGATGCCAACCGTCACGGACGCGGCATAAGAGTCGCGCCGTCGAAACACGCCGACAGGAGAGAGACATGGACGCCAAGACTGGATCGCTTTCGGGTTGCCCCGCCCACGGCAACGGTGGAGTTCGCGCCCTGCTGGGTCGCACCAACAAGGACTGGTGGCCGGAGATGCTGGCGACCGAGATTCTCAATCCCAACGGTTCGACCAATCCCCACGGCGAGGCGTTCGACTACGCCGAGGCGTTCAAGGCGCTCGACTACAAGGCGCTCAAGCAAGACCTGAAGGCGCTGATGACCGACAGCCAGCCGTGGTGGCCGGCGGACTACGGGCATTACGGCCCGTTCTTCATCCGTATGGCCTGGCACGCGGCGGGAACCTATCGCACGGCAGACGGGCGCGGCGGCGCCAACAGCGGGCAGCAGCGCTTCGCCCCGCTCGATTCCTGGCCCGACAACGGCAACCTCGACAAGGCGCGTCGCCTGCTGTGGCCGATCAAGCAGAAGTACGGCCGGAACATCTCCTGGGCCGACCTGCTGATCCTCGCCGGCAACGTCGCCGTCGAGAGCATGGGCGGGCCGGTGTTCGGCTTCGGCGGCGGCCGCGCCGACGTGTTCGAGCCCGAGCGCGACATCTACTGGGGCTCGGAGGACAAGTGGGTCAACGAAGGCGTGCAGACCCGCATCGCCCCCGAGCACGGGATGAACGAGCTCGAAGGCCCGCTCGCGGCGATCCAGATGGGCCTGATCTACGTCAATCCCGAAGGACCGGGCGGCAATCCCGACCCGCTGCAATCGGCGCGCGACATCAAGGAAACTTTCGCCCGCATGGCGATGAACCACGAGGAGACCGTTGCGCTGACGGCCGGCGGCCACACTTTCGGCAAGGCGCACGGCAACGGCGACCCGAGCAAGCTGGGCGCGGCCCCGGCCGGCGCCGACCTCGCCGCGCAGGGCTTCGGCTGGGTCAGCAGCAACGAGAGCGGCTGCGGCGAGCACACGGTGACCAGCGGGCTCGAAGGTTCGTGGGTCAATACCCCGACCCAGTGGAGCGAGAACTACTTCCGGCTGCTGCTCGACTACGACTACGAGCTCGTAAAGTCGCCTGCGGGCGCGCAGCAATGGCAGCCGGTGAACCAGAAGGAGGAGGACATGGCCCCCGCGGCGTGGGATTCATCCAGGAAGGTTCCGACGATGATGACCACCGCCGACATGGCGCTCAAGATGGACCCCGAGTTTCGCCGGATCAGCGAGAAGTTCCGGAACGACCACGAAGCGTTCAAGGACGCCTGGGCGCGGGCCTGGTTCAAGCTGACCCACCGCGACATGGGGCCCAAGGCCCGCTACCTCGGCCCCGAGGTTCCGGCCGAAGATCTCATCTGGCAGGACCCGATCCCGGCCGGCACGACGCCCTCGGATGCCGACGTCAAGGCGCTCAAGGACAAGATCGCGGCGAGCGGGCTCACCGTCAGCCAGCTGATCAAGACGGCCTGGGCCTCGGCCTCGACCTATCGCAAGTCCGACCATCGCGGCGGCGCCAACGGCGCGCGCATCCGCCTCGCGCCGCAGAAGGACTGGGAAGTCAACGAGCCGGCCATGCTGGCCAAAGTGCTCGCCACGCTCGACGGCCTGCGCGGCAACCTGTCGATGGCCGACGCCATCGTGCTCGGCGGCGTGGTCGGCCTCGAGAAGGCGATCAAGGATGCCGGGGGCAGCGCGACCGTGCCGTTTACCGGCGGCCGCGGCGACGCGACGCAGGAACAGACCGACGCCGACAGCTTCGCTCCGCTCGAGCCCGAAGCGGACGCGTTCCGCAACTATGTCGGCAAGAAGAAGCTCGCGGTGAGGACCGAGGAGATGATGCTCGACCGCGCCAGCCTGCTCGGCCTCTCGGTGCCCGAGATGGTGGTGCTTGTGGGCGGGCTGCGCGTGCTCGGCGCCAATCACGGCGAGCGCGGCCACGGCCACTTCACCAGGCGGCTGGGCCAGCTGACCAACGATTTCTTCGTCAACCTGCTCGACATGACCAACGTGTGGCAGGCCGTCGAAGGCTCGGATGACGAGGAATACGTCGCCACCGACCGCAAGAGCGGCGGTGAAACCTGGCGTGCGACCCGCGCCGACCTGGTGTTCGGCTCGAATGCGGAGCTCCGCGCGGTGTGCGAGGTCTATGCCGAGAAGGGCGGCCAGGAGAAGTTCGTCAAGGACTTCATTGCCGCCTGGACCAAGGTGATGAACGCCGACCGCTTCGACCTGAAGCGCAGGTAACCCACCGCCCTCAGCGGCGACGCCTGAGGACGATGTAGAGCGCACCGTCGCCTCCGTGGCGGCGGTGCGCTTTTCTTATCGCGGCGATGTCCGAAGCGTGCGGGCCCGCCGCCAGCCAGTCGAGCACCTTGGCGCGGATCGCCCCGCGCCGCTCGCTGCGGTCGGCGGCTTCGGCCGGGCGCGGCCTGCCCGTGATCAGCAGCACCAGCCGAGCGCCCAGCGCGCTCGCCTGACCCAGTCCCATGTCGAGCCGGCGATGGGCCTGCTCGAGCGTATGGCCGTGGAGGTCGAGCGTGAAGTCGGGGGCCTGGAGGCCGTTCTTCAGGCGGCGATCCCAGGAGGCATCGAGGCCGCGATCGGGTGAAAGCCGCGGGGTTCTGCCGAGATCCTCCCCGAGCTTGCTCGGGGAGGTGGCGCCTGCCGAAGGCCGGTGACGGAGGGGTGCCGCCGCGCCAGCGGCGGCTGCGCCGCCGCCCCCTCCACCACCCTTCGGGTGGTCCCCCTCCCCGAGCAGAGCTCGGGGAGGGCCTAGAGGCTTCACGGTCGCGGCGAGCCTCGCCCACAGCGCGGCCTCGCTCGCGCTCAGCCCGCGCGGCGGCCTCATCGCGCGCCGCGCCGGGCGAGCGTTCCTTTCGGCAGCAGCAGCAGCGCCTGTCCGCGCGCGCTCATCCCGCCGGCGATGGTGCGGGCAGACTCGCCCGCGCCCCAGAAGCTGTCGAAGCGGTTCGCGCCCTTGATCGCGCCGCCGGTATCCTGCGCGATCCACAGCCCGTCGACCTCGCGCCGGTCCACGTCGAGGAACACCGGCGCGCCGAGCGGCACATAGTTCGGGTCGGCCGCGACCGAGCTCTCGCGCCGCACCGGCACCTCGAGCGCGCCGAGCGGACCGTCGCCGGCCAGCTCGCGGAAGAACACCCACGAGAGGTTCTCACGCATGAGCTCGGCACCCTCGACCGGATGCTCGCGCAAGTATTGCATGATCCCCTGCATCGAGCTGGCGTACTGGCCCGGGCCGGTGCCGAGCAGCCCGCGATCGCGCATCAGCTGGCCGATGCCGACGTAGTCGCGCCCGTTCTGCCCGGCATAGCCGATGCGGATCACCTCGCCCTCCGGGCTGACCAGACGGCCCGAACCCTGGATCTGCAGGAAGAAGAACTCGACCGGATCGGCCGCCCAGGCGATCTCCAGCCCGCGGCCGGCCAGCGCGCCGGCTTCGATCTCGGCGCGGTCGTAATAGGGCACGAACTGGCCGTTCTCGTCATAGCGGCCGAGCGGCGGGCGGCCCGTGCGTTCCTCGGGCGGAAACGCGACCGGCCAGTCGCGGACGAGGTCGGGCGGCAGGGCGTAGACCGGCACCTCGAACCCGGGCCGGCGAGTGCGCGAGCCGGCGATCTCGGGCTCGAAGTAACCGGTGACGAAGGCCGCGCCGTCGGCCACCTGGGCGGCTTCGAACTGGGTCGCGAAGAAGCGCGCCGCGTCGGCGCGCGGCCAGCTGGCGGCAGCGGCACAGGCCGGCTGCCAGTCCTGCGGCGCCGTGAGGCCGCTAGCGTCGGTGCGGCGCAGCAGCCTCGGGCAGCTCTCGGCGAACGAGGCGAGCGCTGCCGATGCGTCGGCGGGCGCCAGTGCGAGTGATTCGATCGCCGGTCCGGGCCTGACCCCGACGAGCATGGCGGTGGCCGGTGTCGGCGCGGGCGTCGGCGGCGAAGGCACGGAGGCGCGCGGCGTTGGAAGCGGCCTCGGCGCCTCGACCGGCGGGACCAGCCGGACGCACCCGCTCAGGAGGACGAGTGCCGCGAGGCTGGCAAGCCGCCCTGCCCGCAGCACGCGAGGTCAGCCTTCGTCGGTTTCGTCGAGCAGCCAGTCGGGCCCGCTGGACGTGAGGTCGCGGGCGAAAGTCCAGATGTCGTGGCTCTCCACCGCATCGTCGAGCGAGCCGGCGACGACGTTGCCGTCCTTGTCGCGCGTGACGGTTGCGATGTCGGCGGTGAAGCGCACGGCGATGCGCGCGATGCGGCCATCGAGCGATGCGGCCTGGACCAGGGTGTCCTCGATCCGGATCAGCCGGTTGTCGAGCGTCTCGCCCGCCGCCTCGCGCGCATCGATCGCGGCGACGAAGCCGGCATAGACGTCGTCGTCGCACAGCTGCCGCAGTTCCTCCTTGTCGCCGCGCCAGAACGCCTCGAGGATCATGCCGTAGGCGCCCTTGGCACCTTCGAGGAACGCCAGCAGGTCGAACCGGCGGTCGGCGGACGAGATCTCGCGCAGCCCCTGCTCGATGGCCGGGGCGAACCCGGCCGTCTCGCGTTGGGCGCGCGGCAGTTCGGCCGGCGGCGCGGCAAGGGGGTGCGCCGGCTTGGCGCCTTCACTCCGCTCGAAGCGGGTCGGCACGGGCTCTTCCTCGTGCTCCGCCCGGCGGCCGAGCACCGAGTAGAGCCGGAGGCCCAGGAAGGCCGCAATCATAGCCAGGATGATGATCTCAGGAATCACGTCACTTGTCCGATCAATGGCCGGCGGCCGCCGTAATTGGCCCGATGGTGCCGGCGCAGTCCCAATCGTGCCCGAAATAGGTGCCAAATTCAAATGAACAACACCTGTGCGGCACGGTTGCTCCGCAGGTGTGGCGCATTTTCGGCGGGCGTTGCGGCAGGCCCGGGCCGGTGCTAGCGCCGCGCAACGCCAAGAACCTCTATCCGAAAGACGAACCAGACCATGGCCGAAGAAGGCGACGTCCTCACCAACCTCGATGCCGAACCAGCTACCAACGGCAACGGCGCCGACACCCAGCCCGTCGCGGGCCTGCTGTCGCAGTACATCAAGGACCTGTCGGTCGAGAACCCGCGGGCGCCAGAGAGCTTCCAGTGGACCGAGCAGCCGTCGCTCGACGTGCAGTTCAACATCGGTGCGCGCAAGGTCAACGAGGAAGTGAGCGAGATCGAGCTCAAGATCTCGGTCAACGCCAAGGCCCAGCAGGGCACGATCTATATCGTCGAGCTGGCCTATTGCGGCCTCGTCGGCATGCGCAACATGGCCGAAGACCAGATGCACGCCTTCACGTATGCCGAGGCGCCGCGGATCCTGTTCCCGTTCGCCCGGCGGGTCGTGGCCGACGCGGTGCGCGACGCGGGCTTCGCGCCGCTGCTGCTCGACCCGATCGATTTCAACGGGCTCTACATCCAGCAGCTGCAGCAACAGCAGGGACAGCCGGCCGAGGCTCCGGCCGGCGAGGCCTGAGGCAAGCGAAGCCAGACCCCCCACTCGCTCCGCGCCGAGTCTGTCGATGCCCGCCCGCACCGCTAGCCAAGCGCACGCACCCTTCGACGAAGTCGGTACGAGCGGACAGGGGAACCCGGTGATATGAGCCTCGTCCGCAATGTCGGCACGATCGGCGGACTAACCGCGGTCAGCCGCGTGTTCGGCTTCGTCCGCGACATGCTGCTGGCCCGCGTGCTCGGCGCCGGGCTCGCGGCCGACGCATGGCAGCTCGCCTTCACCCTGCCCAACACCTTCCGCCGGCTGTTCGCCGAAGGCGCCTTCTCGGTCGCGTTCGTGCCGATGTATTCGCGGGCCTTGCACGGTGAGGGCGGTGAGGAAGCCGCCGACCGCTTCGCCGGCGACGTGCTGGCGGTGTTCGTGTGGGTCCTGCTTGGCTTCTCCGCGCTGGCGATGCTGGCGATGCCGGGGATCGTCTGGCTGCTGGCGCGCGAGTATCAGCACGTGCCGGGCAAGTTCGAGCTGGCCGTCAGCCTGTCGCGGATCACCTTTCCCTACCTGATGCTGGTCAGCCTCGTGGCGATGCTCTCGGGTCTGCTCAACGCCCGCTCGCGCTTCGCTCCCGGAGCGTTCGTGCCGGTGCTGCTCAACCTCGTGCTGATCGGCGGCATCCTCGCCGGCTACGTCCTGCGCGAGGACTTTGGCGGCAGCGACGTGACCGTTGCCTTTGCCCAATCGGTGGCGCTGGCGCTCGCCGGGGTGGCGCAGCTGCTCTACATGAGCTGGGCCACGCGCAAGGCAGGGGTTCACCTCAGGGTCAAGGCGCCCCGGTTCACGCCCGAGGTACGGCGGCTGGGCCTGCTGATCCTGCCGGCGACCTTCGGCGCGGGCATCTATCAGATCAGTCAGCTGGTCGACACGTTCTTCGCGACCTCGCTGCCGCAGGGTTCGCTGACGCTGCTCAAGATGGCCGACCGGCTCAACCAGATGCCGCTGGGGATCTTCGGCATTGCGCTCGGCACGGCCATCCTGCCGATGCTCGCGCGGCACATCCAGACCGGCAACGCCGCCGAAGCGCAGCGGCTGCAGGCGAACGCGGTCGAAGTGGGCACGCTGCTGACCCTGCCTGCCGCCGCGGCGCTGGCGATCTGCGCGCCCGCCTTCGTCAGCGCGTTCTTCGTCGGCGGCAAGATGACACCCGAGAACGGTGCCTTGATGGCCGAGATCGTGGTCGCGCTGGTGGCGGGCCTGCCGGCCTACGTGCTGGTCAAGGTGTTCCAGCCGGCGTTCTTCAGCCGCGAGGACACCCGCACTCCGGTGTGGGTCGCGGCCGGCGCGCTGACGATCAACGTCGCCATCAACTTCATGGTCGTGCCGCGTTTCGGCATTGTCGGGCTGGCGGGCGCGACGGCGTTCACCGCCACGCTCAACGTGCTGACGCTGTACGGCTTGCTGCAGATCCGCGGCTGGTTCCACTTCACCGGCAAGCTGGCCGGACGCATCGCCCGGCAAATCCTCGCCACCGCCGTGATGAGCGCGCTGCTGTGGTGGCTCGTGCCGCTCCTCGCCGACCGTTACGGCGGCAGCGTGGTCGAGCGGGTGTGGTCGCTCGCGGTGCTGGTCGGGGCGGGCATGGCGGCGTTCTTCGCTGTCGCCTACGCCATCGGCGCGATCGACAAGGACCTCCTCGCGCAGATGCGGCGCAAGCGACGCGTCGAGCCGGCCGGCCCCTCCGAGTAGGGTTTTCCTCGCCGCCGTTTGTGGTATCGGCGCAGCGATGGAAACGACCGCCACCCTCAACCGCAAGCGCCAGCGCTTTGCCGCGCGTGGCCGGGCGGCCCCGAATCTGCCAATCGGGCGATGGCCGGACAGCGCCGCTCTCTGAGCGCCGCGCCCGGGCGTTCGGGCATCTTTTCCCAGATTCGAATTTGAGGCCATCATTATGCGCATAGTTTCCGGCATCCAGCCCACCGGCTCGCTCCACCTCGGCAACTACCTCGGCGCGATCCGCAACTGGGCGCGTATGCAGGACGCAATGGAGCCGGGCAGCCAGTGCCTGTTCTTCCTCGCCGACCTCCATGCGATCTCGATGCCGCACAATCCGGCCGAGCTGAAATCGGCCACGCTCGAGATGGCCGCGGCGCTGGTCGCCTGCGGCATCGATCCCGACCGCTCGATCCTGTTCAACCAGGCCCAGGTGCCCGCCCATGCCGAGCTGCAGTGGCTGCTGAGCGGTACCGCCCGGATGGGCTGGCTGAACCGCATGACGCAATGGAAGGACAAGGCGGGCAAGAACCGCGAAGGCCAGAGCGTCGCTCTGTTCGCCTATCCGGTGCTGCAGGCGGCCGACGTGCTGCTGTACCAGGCCACCCACGTGCCGGTGGGCGAGGACCAGAAGCAGCACCTCGAGCTCGCCCGCGACATCGCGCAGAAGTTCAACAACGACTTCTGCGCCGAGGACGCGCCGGTGTTCACCCTGCCCGAACCGATCATCCCGCCGGCGGCGGCGCGGATCATGTCGCTGCGCGACGGCGGCGCTAAGATGAGCAAGTCGGACCCGAGCGACATGAGCCGGATCAACCTCGCCGACGATGCCGACGAGATGATGAAGAAGGTCAAGAAAGCCAAGACCGATCCCGAGCCGCTCCCAAGCGAGGAAACGGGCCTCGCCGGCCGGCCCGAAGCGCTCAACCTCGTCACGATCTACGCCGCCCTCGCCGACAGGACCGTCGCCGAGGTGCTCGCCGAGCACGGCGGGCAGGGCTTCGGCGGCTTCAAGCCCGCGCTCGGCGAGCTGCTGGTCGAGACGCTGCGGCCGATCACCGTGCGCTTCACCGCGCTGCTCGAGGACCGCGAGGCGCTCGATGCGATCCTCGCCCGCGGCGCCGCCCGCGCGCGGCAGCTTGCCGGCCCGACACTCGAGCGCACCTATGGCGCGCTCGGGTTGTTGCGCGGGTAGGGCGTTGCTGAAAAATCACGCCTTTTCCGCCGCTTGCGTTCAACTGCTATTCAGCCCGGCGGGATTATGACACGCTCTATCGATGGCAGACTCGCGCCCGGTTGAGGGGAGCGCCGGGCTGCCGACCTGACTTCGGAGTGATGCAAGCAATGACCACTTTCAGCCAGATCGGCCGTGGCGCCAAGATCGCGCTGGTGACGTTGGCGCTCGGCGCGCTGGCCGCCTGCGCCTCGCCGTTCCGCGCCGACGTGCAGCGTTTCCAATCGCAGCTCCCCGCGCCTGCGGGCCAGACCTTCACCGTCGTCGCCGACGATCCGGCGCTGGCCGGCGGCATCGAGTTCCGCAACTACGCGCAGCTCGTCGCCGACCACATGGCGCAGATCGGCTACACGCCGGTCAATGACCCGTCCGACGCGCAGCTGCTGGTGCGCTTCGACTACGGCGTCGACCAGGGCCGCGAGCGCGTGCGCTCGACCGGCTTCTACCGCGATCCATTCTATGACTCGTGGTACAGCTACCGCCCGGTGCTCTACCGCACGCCGTATGGCCCGCGCATGGCCTACCTGCCTTACCGTCCGTGGGGCTGGGGCTGGGACGACAGCTACTTCGGTGGCCCCGACGTTTACAGCTACACCGTCTACACCAGCGGCATTGACCTGAAGATCGACCGCGCGGCCGACGGCCAGCGGCTGTTCGAGGGCAAGGCCGAGGCAGCGTCGACCTCCAACCGGCTGCAGTACCTGGTGCCCAACCTGGTCGAGGCGATGTTCACCGGCTTCCCCGGCAATTCGGGCGACACCGTGCGCATCTCGGTCGCGCCCGAGAACCAGCCGGTACAGCGCAGCCGGCGCTGACCGGCACGAACGCGATTCCCTGGAGGCGGGGCCCAAGGGCACAGCCCTGACCCGCCTTCAACCTGACCGCGGGTCCAGCGATTTTTCCTGGGCCCGCTTTTTCTGGGCATGCCGAAGATTGCCCGTGCTGCATGCGCCGTCCGGCAGCTCACCCCAACTTGGCGTGGCCCCCGGTCGAGCCGAACCCGCCGCTGCCGCGCGCGGTGTCGTCGAGTTCGGCCACCTGTTCCCATGCTGCCTGCGTCACCGGCGCCAGCACCAGTTGCGCCACGCGGTCGCCGCGATGGATCGGAAACGGCTCGTCGCCGTGGTTGATCAGGATGACTTTCAGCTCGCCGCGATAGTCGCTGTCGATCGTGCCGGGCGCGTTGGCCACGCTCATGCCGTGCTTGAGGGCAAGGCCCGAGCGCGGGCGAACCTGGATCTCGTAGCCTTCGGGGATCGCCACGGCGAAGCCGGTAGCGACCGCGTGCCGCCCGCCGGGCGGCAGGGTGACATCCTCGGCCGCCAGGACATCCATCCCCGCCGCGCCGGGGGTGGCATAAGCCGGCAGCGACAGACCTTCCCCATGCGGCAGGCGCTTGATGCGCACCGCAACCGGATCAGTCATCGCGCTCGGCCTCGACCTCGGCCTTGCCGGCGAGCGCCTCGGCCATCCGTTCGACCAGCTTTCGCGCGACCGCCTGCTTGGTCATCGGCTCCCAGTCCTCGGTCTTGCCTTCGCTGATCAGGTGCACGGCGTTGTCGTCGCCGCCCATCGCCCCCTTGCCCTTGACCGGCTTGACGTCGTTGGCGACGATCCAGTCGACCCCCTTCGACTTGCGCTTGCGGGTTGCATTGTCGACCAGGTTTTCGGTCTCGGCGGCGAAGCCGATCAGCAGCTTCGGCCGGCTCTTGCCGGACGCGACCGTGGCGAGGATGTCGGGGTTCTCGGTCAGCAGCAGCGCCGGCGGGGCCGAGCCGCGCTTCTTGATCTTCTCGGGGGCGAATTCCTTGCTCCGCCAGTCGGCGACCGCGGCGACCATCACCGCGACATCGGCAGGCAGCGCCTTCTTGACCGCCTTGGCCATCTCATCGGCGCTCTCGACGTCGATCCGCTCGACACCCGGCGGCGTCGCCAGAGAGACCGGGCCCGACACAAGCGTGACCCGCGCGCCGGCGGCGGCGGCGGCGGCGGCGATGGCATAGCCCTGCTTGCCGCTCGAGCGGTTGGCGATGTAGCGGACCGGGTCGATCGGCTCGTAGGTCGGGCCGGCGGTCACCAGCACGTGCTTGCCGAAGAGCGGGCGGTGCTCGGGTGTGCCGTCGAAATCGGGCTGGCCTTCGAGCGGGTCCCACCCCGCCGGCGCCGGAGCGAGGCTCGGCGCCGGCGGTGCAGGCGCAGCCGCTGCGGGCGGCGCAGCTGAACCCGGCTCGAGCGGCGCATCATCGACCAGCTCGGGCGCCACCTGGTTGGGATTGACTTCGTGGTTGATCGCGTCGCGGTCGGTCGGTGGGGCGGCCTTGGCCTTGCCCTTGGTGGCGAGCACAGGCCCGCCTGACAGTTCGGCCACCGGCTCGGGCAGCGGCGGGCCGGGCTCGGCCAAGTCATCGAGCGGAAGGCCGGCAAAGTCCTCGTCGCTGTAGACGACTTCGTCTTCCTCGATGCGCCGCCGGGTGCTGCGCGGAATGAGCGAGGAGAGCATCCCGGCAAGCCCGCCGCGCTGCCCAGGCCCGGGTTCCGGCACGGCTCCGGGCTCGTCGTCGGGTTCGTCCTCGGGTTCGAGCGCTTCGAAGAACGCGGTCACATCGGCGGCGCCCGCCTCGCCCGGATCAATGCCGAGCATGTCGGCGATCTCGAGCCAGACCATCTCGGGCTCGGGCAGCCGGCCGGCGCCGAACTCGCCGCAGGCCATCTCGCCTTCTTCGGGCTGCATCACGCGCACGCCGGCCTGCTTGAGCCATTCGACGTTGCGCTGCGTCGCCGCGTGCTCCCACATGCGCACGTTCATCGCCGGCACGGTCAGCACCGGCTTGTCGGTGGCGAGGATCAGGGTGGTGCCGAGGTCGTCGGCAATACCGGCGGCCATCTTGGCCATCAGGTCGGCGGTCGCCGGGCACACCACCACGAGGTCGGCCGCTCGGCTCAACTGGATGTGACCGATCTCGGCCTCGTCCTTGAGATCCCACAGCGAGGAATGGACCTGCCTGCCCGACAGCGCGGCAAGGCTCATCGGCGTGACGAACTGTGCACCGCCCTCGGTGAGCACGCACGTAACCTCACCCCCGCCCTTCCTGATCAGGCGGACGAGCTCGCACGACTTGTAGGCGGCGATTCCGCCGCCCACGACCAGCAGGATGCGCGGCGCAACCATGCGGCGGTGTTCAACTCCCACGGTTAGTCACCCAGTGCGGCAGAACTAGCTATGCAATCGGCCATAGACCAGCCCCCCCGGCGGCCGAACCCTGCCAGACCTAGCTATCCAATGGTTAAGGTTTACCTATCGCGGCCCGCCACAGCGAGGCGAGCGCGCGGGGGGCGAAGGCGAATCCCAGAAACAAGGCGGGCGCGATCGTCATGCCCCAGTAGAAGTTGTTCGTCCGCCCGGCGAGCGCGAAGGCCAGCGCGTATCCCAGGAACAGGAACGTGCCGAAGGTCCCCGCCGGCGAACGCCACCCCGCCCATCCCGCCATTGCCGCGATCACCAGCGGCCCGGCCAGCCAATGCGGCAGGAATCGCAGGTTGCTCGACAGCACGACGTTGGAGAGCCAGCCCGAGAGCCCGCGCAGCGCCAACCAGCTGTCCGAGCGCGGATCGGTGGGCAAGGTGCGCTCCGAGACGATCTGCAGGTGAATCGCCAGCAGAGCCAGGAACGCGGCGGCAAGCGCGCTCCACGCTGCACCTTCCTTCCAGTCGCGCCGCCAGAAGGCCATCGCTGCCATCAGCAGGACGAACGGCAGAGCGTGCTCACGGATGGCGAGCGCCAGCCCGGCGACGGCGAGCGAAGCGCCCCACTTGCCAGGCCGGTGCAGCGCGAAAGCCAGTGCGAGCAGGCTGCCCACCCACAACTCGTGCAGCACGAAGAAGTACGAATTGAGCCCCAGGGAAACGCCGAAGTAGAGAAAGGCCAGCTTCCACAGCCGGCCCGAATCCCCGCCCGGCTCCTCGCCGAGCCTGCGCCACCAGGCGACGAGCGCGGCCAACAGCAGAGCGACCGCCGCCGCGGTCTGGCCTGCCCGGCCAAGCCAAGCATCGAGGTAGGCGAGCGTCGGCAGCCGCACCGCCAGTCCGGGGCGGACCGGGTAGTTGGAAGCGCGCTGCTCCTCGACGACGAAATCGTAGTAGCTCTCGCCTTTGGCGATCCGTTCGATCACGCGATCGTAGAAGGCGAGATCGGCGTCGCGCGTCCGCATGGCCTCGGCGACCTTCGAGTCCGCGGCGGACTCGATGCGAAAGGTGGGTGTGGAATCAGACGAGCCGGCGGTTATCGGCGCCAAGGCCGAGGCGAGCAGCAGGAGCGCGAAGGCGAGCAGGGCCAGCCGCGCCCGCAGGCTCGGCCAGTGGGCAAAACGATCCCATAGCGGGGCCGGAGCCTCCGCCCTCCTCGCTAGATCGCCAACCCCCAGAGCGATGCCGCCCAAACCAGTGCGCCCCCCGCCAATGCCGCGAGGATATAGCCCACCCAGTGGTTACTTTGGCGTTTACGCTCCCAGACAAGTTCGATTTCGGGCAGCGGCGGCGGGTCGGGCGCGCCGCCGCGCCGCGGAAAGCGCTCCTCGATCCGGCGCACGAGCTCGGGAAGTCCGAGCAGCGTCTGGAAATCGGCGCGGATGCGGTCGGCGAGCGAGGCCTCGGGCCCGAGCTCGTCGCGGATCCAGCTCTTCACATAGGGCGCCGAGACGTCCCACATGTTGATGTCGGGGTGCAGCTGGGTGGCGATCCCTTCGACCATGACCATGGTCTTCTGCAGCAGCAGCAGGTGCGGCTGGGTCTGCATGTCGAAATCGCGGGTGATCGCGAACAGCCCATCGAGCATCTGCCCGACCGACAGCTCGCTGACCGGCTTGCCGCGCATCGGCTCGCCCACTGCCCGCAGTGCAGTCGCGAACTCGTCGACCGAATGGTAGCTCGGCACGTACTGGGCCTCGAAATGGATCTCGGCCACGCGACGGTAATTGCCCGTGGTCAGGCCATAGAGGATCTCCGCCAGCCATTGCCGCGCCCGCCGGTCGATCCGGCCCATGATGCCGAAATCGATCGCCACGATCGTGCCGTCGGGCCGCACGAACAGGTTCCCCTGGTGCATGTCGGCATGGAAGAAGCCGCCGCTGATCGCCTGGGTGAGGAACGCCAGCACCAGCCGGCGCGCAAGCTCCGGCAGGTCATGCCCGGCGGCGCGGAGCGCTTCGGTATCGCTGATCTTGATGCCGTCGATCCACTCGATCGTCAGCACCCGGCCGTTGGTGCGGTCCCAGTCGATCGAGGGGACGCGGTAGCCGTCGAAGCCGCGCATCGATTCGGCGAGTTCCGAGGCCGCGGCCGCCTCGCGCCGCAGGTCGAGCTCGCTGTTGGTCCAGCGCTTGAAGTTGGCGATCGTCAATCGCGGGCGCAGCCGCCGCGACTCCCCGCCGAGCGCCTCGAGATGCGCCGCCGCCCATTCGTAGGTGTCGATGTCGCGTGCGAAGCGTTCGCGAATTCCCGGGCGCAGCACCTTGATCGCCACCGGCGTGCCGCTGACGGTGATGCCGCGGTGGACCTGGGCGATCGACGCCGAGCCGACCGGCACCGACTCGACCTCGGCGAACAGCTCTTCGATCGGACGTTCGAAGGCCCGTTCCATTTCGCGGCGGATCTGCTCGAAGGGGACCGGCGGCAAGCTGTCCTGCAGGCTCAGGAGGTTATGTGCCGCCTGGTCGCCGACGAGGTCTGGCCGCGTCGCGAGCGTCTGCCCGAGCTTGATCGCCGCAGGCCCGATCTCCTGGAACGCGGCGGCATAATCGGGCACCGGCGGCTGGATCGTACCGAAGCGCGCCAGACGGACCAGCCGGCGGACCTGCGGCGGCGTGTTGAAGTCCGCCTCGATCCCGCGCAGCGCGCCGTGCCGCGCCAGCGTCCGTCCCCACTTGAGCAGGCGCCAGATATGGATGGCGGGCCGCGTCACCCGATCAAATCTTCCACCCCGAATGGATTGCCACGAGCCCGCCCATGATCGGCTCGACCCTGGTGCGCTCGAAACCCGCTGCGCGGATCATCCGCTCGAACTCGGGCATCGAGGGGAAGCGGCGGATCGATTCGATCAGGTAGCGATAGCTTTCGGCATCGTGCGCGATGGCCTTGCCCATCAGGGGCACCAGCTTGTGCGAATAAACGTCGTAGATGTCCTTGAAGCCCGGCCATTCGGTGGTCGAGAACTCGAGGCAGAAGAACCGCCCCCCGTGCCTGAGCACGCGGAACGCCTCTGCCAGCGCCTTGTCGATATGGGTCACGTTGCGAATGCCGAAGGCGATCGTGTAGGCGTCGAACACGCGGTCCGGGTAGGCCAGCGCCTCGGCGTTCTGGCGTGACCAGACCAGCGTGTCGATGCCGCGGTCGATTGCCCGCTCGATGCCGACGTCGAGCATCTCCTGGTTGATGTCGGCCACCGTCACTTCGGCCCCGCTCGCGGCGAGACGGAAAGCGATGTCGCCGGTGCCGCCGGCCATGTCGAGAATCGCCTCGCCCTTCTGCGGCTTCACGCGCCGCACGAAGCGGTCCTTCCACAGCCGGTGCATGCCGCCCGACATGGCGTCGTTCATGATGTCGTACTTCGCCGCGACATTGGAGAACACCGCGCCGACGCGCCGCGTCTTTTCCTCGGGATCGACGCTTTCGTAGCCGAAGGACACCGGTTCGCTCATGCGGCATCCTCTAGCTTCGGGCCGGTCGCAGCGCCAGCGGGCTCTTGCCGCGGCGAGGCCAGCACCGACAGAACGATCCCCATCACGATCAGCGCCATCCCTGCGAAATGATAGCCATGCAGGCGCTCGCCGAGGAGCGCCGCCGACAGGAAAGCGCCGAACAGCGGCATCAGCGTGATCGCCTGTCCGGCCTTGGCCGGTCCGACCGTGCGAGTGGCGGAGTTGAAGATGAAATAGGACACGATCGAGGGCAGCACGCAGACATAGGCGAAGGCGCCCCACACTTGCGGCCCCCAGCGGATGGTCTCGCCCGACAGCCACTCGCCCGCGGACAGCGGCGCCATCGCGGCGGCACCGATGATGAAGGTCGCCGCGACGAAGCTCGTTGCGGCGATCGCCGGGCGCAAGCGCAGGAACACCGTGTACAGCGCCCAGACCACCACGCTGGCCAGGACCAGCACGTCGCCGAGGCCGAAGTGGAGGTTGAGCGCCTTCGCCACGTCCCCTTCGAACACGATCGCCAGCACGCCGAGGATCGAGCAGACCACCCCGACCGTCTGCAGCCAGTGGCTGCGCACGGCGAAGAACAAGCGGTCGAACAGCACCACCAGCGCCGGGATCGCCGCCTGCATGAGCAGGGCATTCGTCGCGGTGGTGTAGCGCAGCCCCGAATAGAGGAGCGCGTTGAAGGCGCCGACGCCGAGCAGCCCGAGCACGAGCACCGGTTTCCATGCCTTGAGGAGCGCGCTCCAGTCGCGTTTGAGCGGAGCCACGGCGAACGGCAGCAGGATCAGCGAGGCCCCGGCCCAACGCACGAATGCGAGCGTAAACGGCGGCACGTCGAACCGCACCGCGCGCCCGACGATCGAATTGCCGGCCCACAGCACCATTACCAGCCCGAGCAGAGCGAAGGCGGTCAGTTGGCGGCGGTCTGCGTGCATCGGGGCGCCCTAGAGGTCGCGAGCGCGCTTGGCGATGCCCGAGTGCGCCGCTATCGCGCCGCGATGCCCGAGCTGCCCGAAGTCGAGACCACCGTGCGCGGCCTGGCCCGCTATCTCGATGGCGAGCGGATCGAGCGCGTCGTGCTGCACCGCGCCGACATGCGGTTTCCGTTCCCGCCCGGGCTCGTCCAGGCGCTCGCCGGCGCGCGGGTCACGAGCCTCGGCCGACGCGCCAAGTACGGCCTCGTCCATACCGATCGCGGCACGACGATGGTGTTCCATCTCGGCATGAGCGGGCGCTGGCGAATCGACCCGGGCGAAATCGCCAAGCACGACCACCTCGTGCTGGAGACCGCCGAGCATCGTTTCGCACTGCACGATCCGCGGCGATTCGGGTTCGTCGATCTCGTGGATACGCCGGCCCTGGCAAGATGGCCGGCGTTTGCCGCCATGGGTCCCGAACCGCTCGGTCCGGACCTGACGCCTGCACACCTGGCTGAGGCCTTTCGGGGCCGGCGGCAGGCGATCAAGCAGCTACTGCTCGACCAGCGGATCGTCGCCGGGCTCGGCAACATCTATGTTTGCGAAGCTCTGTTTCGCGCTCGCGTCGATCCGCGCAAGCCGGCCGGCAAAGTCGGCCGGGCCGCGCTGGAGCGGCTGGTCCCGGCGATCCGCGCAGTGCTCGAGCAGTCGATCGGCGACGGCGGCTCGACCTTGCGCGACTACGCCCGGCCCGACGGTGAACTCGGTTATTTCGCCACCCGCTTCGACGTTTACGGCCGCGAGGGGCAGCCGTGCCGGCGCGACGACGGCGGGTCGATCAGGCGTCTGGTCCAAGGCGGCCGCAGCACGTGGTTCTGCCCCAGGTGCCAGAAGTGAGCCGGTTTGCTTGACGATTCGCCCCCCCGCCGCTAAGGGCGCCGCTTTCCGGCGGGAAACTGCCGTTTCACAAGCTCGTTGACAGGTTACCGGCCGCTGCCGCGGCCCGATAGAGGACAGACATGGCCAATACGCCGCAAGCCCGCAAACGCATCCGCCGCAACGACAAGCGCGCCGATATCAATGGCGCGCGCATGAGCCGTATCCGCAGCTTCGTGAAGAAGGTCGAGACGGCGATCGCCGGTGGCGACAAGAGCGCTGCCGCCGACGCGCTGAAGGCCGCGCAGCCCGAACTGGCCCGTGGCGTCGCCCGCGGGGTGATCCACAAGAACACCGTGGCACGCAAGATGAGCCGACTCAGCAAGCGAGTCGCAGCGCTCTGAATTGCGCCCGGCGGGCATTAACCAGGAACGAAATTCGAACGGGGCCGGCGGAATTTCCGCCGGCCTTTTTTGCGCCTGCGAAGGGTCCGGCGGCGGCGATTTGAAAACAATAGGAATCCCGGCGATTCGCCGGATTGTCACATTCTTTCCGCGGTGAATCAGGCACTTGAACGCACGGCTGCGGGCTTGCGTCGAGTCAAGCCGATATATTTCACTTTTTTTATGCCCGCGCCCTTGCTCGTCGCGTCGAGGCGTTCATAACTGCTTTTCCGGCCGGGGCACGACCGCACTGGCCGCCAATATCGAGACGACGTTCGGGGGGACGCCCGCGTATCCGGAGGGACGCGGGAGGGGGAGGCTTTTGCCTGTTTCCCGGAGCGCCTCAAGGGGAAGTTCAGGGGCCTTTCGGGACAAGGAAATTGGTCGGATGATTCGGATGGGACCGCATGCTGGCCGGTCGGGACCGGCTCGCGAGGATGCTGTTGAGGGGCAGATGGAAGATCAGGACGCCGTAGATCTAGCCGCCGATTGGGCGGATATTAGTCAGGGACTGCGCAAGGACCTGGGGCACCAATTGTTCAGCCAGTGGATCAGGCCGATCCAGCTGGGTAGCTTCTGCAAGGAGACGGGCACTCTCCACTTGTTCCTGCCGACGGAATTCTCCGCCAACTGGGTTCAGGACCGTTTTGCCGATCGCCTGTCGCTGGCGTGGAAGATCGCCCGCAGCGAAGTGCGCAACGTCAAGATTGCGGTGCACCCCGGCCGGCGCAAGCTCACCGATCTCGACTTGCGCGGCGAGGATGGCTTCGGCCACCGCGCGGCCAACGACGGACCGCACGGGGCGCTTGCCGGCGCGCTGGCGATGGAGTCGATCGGCGACGACGGATTTACGTCTTCTGTCGGGCTCGACCCCTCGCTGACCTTCGCCGCCTTCGTCACTGGCGCCACCAACGTGCTGGCGAAGAACGCCGCGGAGCGCATGGCCAACGCCGAGAAGCCGCAGTTCAGCCCGCTCTACCTCAAGGCCGCGACCGGCCAGGGCAAGACCCACCTGCTCCACGCGATCGGCCATACCTACCTGCAGGCGCATCCGCGCGCGCGCATCTTCTACTGCAGCGCCGAGCGCTTCATGGTCGAGTTCGTCCAGGCGCTGAAGTCGAACGAGATGATGGAATTCAAGGCGCGCCTGCGCGGCTTCGACCTGCTGCTGGTCGACGACATCCAGTTCATCATCGGCAAGGCCAGCGCGCAGGAAGAGCTGCTCTACACGATCGACGCGCTGCTGGCCGAGGGCAAGCGGCTGGTATTCGCCGCCGACCGCGCACCGCAGGCGCTCGATGGCGTCGAACCGCGCCTTCTGAGCCGCCTGTCGATGGGCCTCGTCGCCGACATCCAGGCGGCGGACATCGAGCTGCGGCGGCAGATTCTGCAGTCCAAGCTCACCCGCTTCGCGCCGCTCGACGTGCCGGCCGACGTGATCGAGTTCCTCGCGCGCACAATCAATCGCAACGTGCGCGAGCTGGTTGGCGGGCTCAACAAGCTGATCGCCTACGCCCAGCTGACCGGACAGGAAGTCTCGCTCCAGCTTGCCGAGGAGCAGCTGACCGACATCCTCTCGGCCAACCGCCGGCGGATCACGATCGACGAGATCCAGCGCACGGTGTGCCAGTTCTACCGCATCGACCGCGCCGAGATGTCGAGCAAGCGCCGCGCCCGCGCGGTCGTGCGCCCGCGGCAGGTGGCGATGTACCTCGCCAAGGTGCTGACCCCGCGTTCCTATCCGGAGATCGGGCGCAAGTTCGGCGGCCGCGACCATTCGACCGTGATCCACGCGGTGCGGCTGATCGAGGACCTGAGGAAGCGCGACGCCGACATGGACGGCGACGTGCGCAGCCTGCTGCGCCAGCTCGAGACCTGAGCGCGCGCGTCCACGCCTCGCCCACAGGTTGTTCAGCAAATCGTCCGGTGCCTTTCCACAGACGATGCACAGGCTTTTGCACTTGCGCTCCACACCCTAGGTAGGCGCGATGCTGCCCCCCGAACGCCTCGAACGGTTCGCCCGCCACATCGTCCTGCCCGAGATCGGCGGCGCGGGCCAGGCCGTGCTCGCACAGGCGAAAGTCGCCCTCGTCGGCCTTGGCGGGATCGGCTCGCCGGCGCTGCAATACCTCGCCGCGGCCGGAATCGGCTCGCTGGTGCTGATCGACGACGACATCGTCGATCCGACGAATCTGCAGCGCCAGACGATCTATCGCGAGGACCAGGTTGGCCGTCACAAGGCCGAGCTGGCCGAAGTCTGGGTGCGCGAGTTCGACTGCGAGCTCGACGTGCGCTGGATCCTCGACCGCGTTACCGCGGAGAACGCGGCCACGCTCATCGCCGGCTCGGACCTCGTGCTCGACGGCTGCGACAACTTTGCCACCCGGCTCGCGGTGTCGGACGCCTGCGTGGCTTCGCGGATCCCGCTGCTGTCGGCTGCGGTCGGCCGGTTCCAGGGCCAGGTCGGCGCCTTTGCCGGCCACCTGCCCGACCAGGCCTGCTATCGCTGCTACGTCGGCGATGCGTTCGATGCCGACGATTGCGACACCTGTGCCGAAGACGGAATGCTCGGCGCGATGGCGGGCTGGACCGGCGCGTTCGCCGCACTCCAGGCGATCCGCGTCCTGCTCGCCGGCGCCGGCGGAATGGGGGAGCCGCAATGGGGCAAGCTGCATGTGCTCGACGGGCTCGCCCCGGGAATGCGCACGCTCAGCATCGCGAAGGATCCGGCCTGCACGGGCTGCCTAGTGAACATCACCTAACGATTCGAAACGACCCCCCCATTCTTGGAGCAGACGTGTGCATTCGACCCATTGCAGACATTGCTCTTGTCGATAGGCTGCCGCGTTCACCATGAACGGTGCCGCCTGGATCGAGGATTGCTGAATGACGAAGTACCTGATTTCGTTTCCTAGCGAAGCCATGGTCGTCACCGACGAGGAGTTTCCCAGTGTCGTAGCCGACTCACATGCCGTCATCGAAGAAGCAAAGAAGGCCGGTGTCTACGTATTTGGCGGAGGGATCGATGAGCAGGCGGCTCCGGTGCTGGTATCGTCCGGCGGACTGATCTCGCATGATCTTTATCCCGGAAGCTCACTGAACGGCGGGTTCACCGTTCTAGAATTGCCAACGCGGGATGATGCCGTTCGTTGGGCAGCGAAGATCGCAAACGCTTGTCGTTGCTCGCAGGAGCTCCGTGAGTTCGGGTACGACCCGGCAAGCTAAGTCTGCCAATGTCCGCATTCCACCCAAAGCGGACATTCAGGCACGATCGGCCACGCCCTAGTAGCTCGCGCCGTCGATCAGGCGACGGGGAAGATCCTGCCACAGGGCCGGATCGAACATCCGCAGATTGATTCCCATGCGGGGATAGGCGGGGTCGACCGCGGTCCAGTGCGTCGTGCAGCCGCAGGTCTGGCAATGCCACAGGTCGAGCGAGCAATCTCCCTGGCGATAGGCAACGCCTTCGCCCACCACGGTGACCTTGTCGGGATGGCAGTAATGCCACAAGCCGCCAATGCGTCGGCACACCGAGCAGTTGCAGTCAGCCACGTCGAGCGGCGCCTCGCGCAAGGCGAGCCGGACGCGACCGCAATGACAGCTGCCGTGATGCTCGCTCATCGCAGAACCTCCTCGACCCACGCCGGCACCTGTTCGCTCGCCCGACCGAGCCGCGATTCGTCGAACCCGTGCGAACCCTGGCTGCGTTCGAGGTTGAGCTCCAGCGTCCGCGCGCCGGCGCTCTTGGCGTGCTGCACGAATCCGGCGGCGGGATAGACCGCGCCCGAGGTGCCGATCGAGACGAATAGGTGCGCCCGCGAGAGCGCGGCGAAGATCTCATCCATCCGATAGGGCATCTCGCCGAACCAGACGATGTCGGGCCTCAGCGCCCGCTCGCCGCACCCCGGGCAAGCCGGGTCGTCGCGCAGCGTGCCGGTCCAGCGGTGCCGCGCATCGCAGGCGGTACACCACGCGGACAGTCCCTCGCCATGCATATGCAGGACCCGCTTCGCCCCGGCGCGCTCGTGCAGGTCGTCGATGTTCTGGGTGACGATCAGCAGCTCGCCCTCCCACTCGCCGTCGAGCCGGGCCAGCGCGCGATGCGCCGCGTTCGGCTCCGCCGCCATCACGTTCGCCCGCCGCTCGTCGTAGAAGCGCTGGACGAGCTCTGGGTCGCGGCGGAAGGCCTGCGGCGTGGCGACATCCTCGACCCGGTGGTCCTCCCACAGCCCGTCCTCGGCGCGAAAGGTCCGCAGGCCGCTTTCGGCGCTGATGCCCGCGCCGGTGAGGAGCACGAGGTTGCGAATGCCTTCCATTGCCCGCATGAAGCACGCTCGCAGGGGGACGCGCAATGGCACGCATCGGCATCATCGGCAGCGAAGGGCGCATGGGGCAGGCGCTTGCCCGGGCGATCGCGGCCGCCGGTCACGATTACGTCGGCGGCGTCGACAAGGGCGGCGATGTCGCCCAGCTCGCCGATCACAGCGACGCCCTGGTGGACTTCACCGCGCCGCCCGCGCTGGAGGGCAACCTGCATGCCGCGATCGGCGCGGGGATCCCGATTCTCGTCGGCACCACCGGCCTCGAGGAGCGACACCACGCGGCCATCGATTCCGCGGCCCTGGCGATTCCCGTGCTGCAGACGGGAAACACCTCGCTGGGGGTCACGCTCCTGGCCCACCTCGTGCGCGAGGCCGCCGCGCGACTTGGGCCGGAGTGGGACATTGAGATCGTCGAGATGCATCACCGCATGAAAGTCGACGCGCCGAGCGGCACGGCGCTGTTGCTCGGCCATGCGGCGGCCCAGGGACGCGGCATCGAACTTGGCGCGCACAGCGAGCGGGGGCGCGACGGCCACACCGGTGCGCGGGAGACGGGAGCGATCGGCTTCGCCAGCTTGCGCGGCGGCACCGTCGCCGGCGAGCACAGCGTGATCCTGGCCGGCGACAACGAACGGCTGACCCTGTCGCACAGTGCCGAGAGCCGCATGATCTTCGCCCACGGTGCGGTGAAAGGCGCGGCGTGGCTGATCGGCCGGCCGCCCGGACGCTATGCGATGGGACAAGTGCTCGGGCTTTGACGCCGGCGACATGACGCGGGACCAGATCTTCGAATTCTTCCGCCGGCTCGCGGAAGACAACCCCTCGCCCGAAACCGAGCTCGAATTCGGCAATACCTACCAGCTTCTCGTGGCCGTGGTGCTGAGCGCGCAGGCGACCGACGTCGGGGTCAACAAGGCCACGCGCCGACTGTTCGCCGAGGTCGGGACCCCGGCACAGATGGTGGCGCTGGGCGAGGAGGGGCTCAAGCAGCACATCAAGACCATCGGGCTGTTCAATGCCAAGGCGAAGAACGTCATCGCCCTGTCGGAGAAGCTGGTCGCCGAGCATGCCGGCGAAGTGCCGACCGACCGCGACGCGCTGATCACCCTTCCCGGCGTCGGCCGCAAGACCGCCAACGTGGTCCTGAACTGTGCATTCGGCGCGGAGACCTTTGCGGTCGACACGCACGTGTTCCGGGTGTGCAACCGCACGGGCCTCGCGCACGGCAACACGCCCGAGCAAGTCGAAGCCAAGCTGGAAAAGCGCGTGCCGCAGCCGTTCCGGCGCGACGCGCACCACTGGCTGATCCTCCTCGGCCGCTATACCTGCAAGGCGCGGTTGCCCGAATGCTGGCGCTGCCCGGTGAACGACTTGTGCGGCTATCGGAACAAGGTACTGGAGCCGCCCGCTGCAAAGGGCAAACGGGGACCGGTTCCATCGTCAGTATGACGCCGCGCGCGTCCGCCGAGGGAGAAGGACAATGACCAGGCGACAATTTGCATTGGCGCTGATCGGGGCCGGAGCGCTCGCCGGCTGCACCGCACAGGCCGAGCGCGAACCCGCGGTTCGCGCTCCGGCGGTCGAGGTGGTCGGACCGGCGGTCAGCTGCGTCCAGACCAGCCGCATCCGCAACACCGTGGTTCACGACGATTACACGATCGACTTCGTGATGGACGGGGGGGATGTCTATCGCAACACGTTGCCCGGCCGCTGCCCCGGCCTCGGCTTCGAGGAACGGTTCGCCTACCAGGTGAGCACCGGGCAGCTGTGCCGCGTCGATACGATCACCGTGCTTCAGACCGGCGCAGGCCGCGGGCCGACGTGCGGCCTCGGGCCGTTCGTGCCGGTGCGCTATGCCGAGGCGCGCGACTGAGGCTCGCCGCTCAGCGCGCTGATCACTTGCGCCGCGACCAGATCGCCGACGACGTTGAGCGTCGTGCGGCACATGTCGAGGAAGCGGTCGACACCGAGAATCAGGCCGATGCCCTCGGGCGGCACGCCGACGCCGGCGAGGATGATCGCGATCACCGGCAATGAACCGGCCGGCACACCCGCGGTGCCGACCCCGGCGAGGATGCACACCAGCATCACGAACAGCTGGTCGCCGAGCGACAGGTCGACGCCGAAGAACTGCGCCAGGAACAGCACCGTAACGCCTTCGAACATGGCCGTGCCGTTCTGGTTGGCGGTCGCGCCGATGGTGAGCACGAAGCGGGCGATCTGCCGCGGCAGCTTGAGCCCGCTGTCGGCGACGCGCAGCGCGGTCGGCAGCGTGGCGTTCGAGCTCGCGGTCGAAAAGGCCATCACGCTGGCCTCGCGGGTCTCGCGGAAGAAGGCGATCGGGCTCTTCTTGGCCAGCACCTTCAGCAGCAGCGGGAACACGCCGAACATCTGGATCGCCAGCGCCAGCAGTACGACGCCGACGTAGGCCGCGAGCTTGACGATCAGGTCCCAGCCGAACTGCGCGGCGAGATTGAACATGAAGCAGAAGATCGCCAACGGCGCGAGCTGGATGACGAGGCCGATCAGCTTCATCGCCACCTCGAACACGCCCTCGATCGCATCCTTCAGCACGATGGTGCGCGGTGTCGAGACCAGCAGCAGGCCGATGCCGAAGAACAGGGCGAAGAACATCACCGCGAGGATGTCGTTTGCGCTCATGGCAGCGACGATGTTGGACGGCACGAGGTTGATCACCGCGTCAACGCCGGTGGAAGTCCCGGCGGATTTCTCGATGATGCCCTGCGCATTCTCGCTGCCCTGGGCGAGCAGCTGGCGCGCCGCCGCCGGGTCGACCCCGTCGCCCGGACGCAGGATGTTGACCGTCGCCAGGCTCACCACGACCGCAATGGCCGAGACGACGACGGTGTAGACGAGCGTCTTCAACCCGACCGACTTGAGCGCACGTATCTCGCCCATCTCGGCGATCCCGACGACCAGCGCGGAAAACAGCAGCGGGAGCACCAGCATGAACAGCAGGTGCAGGAAGATCTGCCCAATCGGTCCGGTCACGTAAGTGACGACCCACTCGATTCCTGCCGCGTCGCGCGCGAAGCTGTAGGCGAGCAGGCCGGCGACGAGTCCGGCGACGAAGCCGATCAGGATGCGCCATTGCAGCTTGCCGTGGCCGACCGGCGCGGCCTCGCGGGCGATCTGTTCGGCGTCGGTGCTCATCCCTGGTCTCCCGTGAGCGCGGCAAGGGCAATGCGGCGGTAGATGCGCACCAGCGCCTCGATATCGTCGAGCGCTGCCGCCTCGTCGCGCTTGTGCATCGTCGCGTTGGGCAGGCCGAAATCGATCACCGGGCAAAGATCCTTCAGGAAGCGCGCGTCCGATGTGCCGCCGCTGGTCGAAAGCTCGGGCATGATGCCGGTTTCCGCCTCGACCGCGGCAGCCACCATGTCGGCGAAGGCGCCCGGCGGGGTAAGATAGGATTCTCCTGAGACGACCGGGCGCGCGGTGCCGCCGTGCCGGGCGGCGATCTCGCTCACCCGCTCGCCCAGCGTCGCGCCGCTGTGCAAGTCGTTGAAGCGGATCGAGATGCGCGCACGGGCGCTGGCCGGGATGACGTTGGTCGCGCGATTGCCGACCTCGATGTCGGTAATCTCGAGGTTCGATGGCTGGAACCATTCGGTGCCCTCGTCGAGCACCAGCGCGTCGAGCTCGGCGAGCATCGCGACAAGGCGCGGGATAGGGTTGTCGGAAAGGTGCGGGTACGCGACATGGCCTTCGCAGCCCTCGACCTCCAGCCACACGTTGACCGAACCACGCCGGCCGATCTTCATCGTGTCGCCGAGACGGTGGACCGAGGTCGGCTCGCCGACCAGGCACAAGTCGGGAACCTCGCCGCGCTCGCGAATCAGTTCGATCAATGCGCGCGTGCCGTGGACCGCCGGCCCTTCCTCGTCGCCGGTGATGATCAAGCTGACGGTGCCCGCCGCGGCAGGAATCCCGGCTACCGCCGCGATCATCGCCGCGATGGCGCTCTTCATGTCCACCGCGCCGCGACCGTAGAGCAAGCCCGTGCGCACCTTGGGAGCGAACGGGGCGCTGGCCCAGCCCTCGCCGGGCGGAACGACATCGAGGTGGCCGGCGAAGGCGAAGTGACGGCAGCCGGCGGGGCCGCGGCGGATGGCGAGGCAATTCTCGACCTCGTCGCCGGCAACGAAGCGGTGAACCTCGAAACCGAGGGGGCGGAGCATGGCTTCGAGCGCATCGAACACCGGCCCCCGCGCGGGCGTCACGCTTTCGCAGGCGATCAGCCGTTCGGCGAGGCTCACGACTTGGCTGGAGTTCCCCATCGCAAGCGGGGTAGACGAGCGATCAGTCACTTTCCAGCCGGAGACCGCATCCATGCCCAAGATCGATCTCGACGCAATCCCGCAAACCAACACCACCGGCTACCCCTCGCCGTACGACCGCGACGTGGCCGGACGCTGGGTCCGCCGTCTGGCGGCCCCGTTCGGGCTGTCGGCGATGGGGGCGAGCCATGTCGTGCTCAAGCCCGGCGCCTGGACCTCGCAGCGCCACTGGCATGCCGAGGAGGACGAGCTGCTGGTGATGCTTTCGGGCGAGGCGGTGCTGGTCGAGGACGACGGCGAGACCGTGCTGCGCGCCGGCGATGTCGCGGCCTGGCCCAAGGGAGCGAGAAACGGCCATCACCTGCAGAACCGCAGCACCGCCGAATGCAGCCTGATCGCAATCAGCGCCGGCGACAGCGCGCGCGACTGGGGCGAATATCCCGACATCGACCTGAAATTCTCGGGCGACGGCTACCTGCAGAAGGACGGCACGCCCTACCCGCGGCGCTGAGCGGTCCTCAGGCGACCTCGAACTGCTCGATCGTCCACTGCTCGTCCTCGGCCGCCTGGACCCACTCGTGCATCCAGTCGTGCTCCCAGATCGCCTGCATGTAGGTCTGGGCGAAGCCGGGCACCCCGATGCCGTAGGTGATGAAGCGGCTGACGACGGGGGCGTAGAAGATGTCGGCCGCGCCGAAGGTGCCGAACAGGAACGGGCCACCCTTGCCGAAGCGGGCGCGGGCCTCGGCCCACAGGCCGAGAATGCGGACGATGTCGGCGCGCGCTTCCTCGGTCAGCTCGAGGCCGGGAATCCGGCGGCGCACGTTGACCGGGCACAGCCGCCTGAGCGCGAGATAGGAGCTGTGCATCTCGGCGACCATCGATCGCGCCATGCCACGCGCGCCGTCGTCCTTGGGCCAGAAGCGGTCGCGGCCGACCTTGTCCGCGAGGTATTCGAGGATCGCCAGCGAATCCCACACCACGACATCACCGTCCCACAGCACCGGAACCTTGCCGGCCGAGGGCTGGAACTGGCCATCCTGCTTCCTCGCCGCCTGCCAGTCGTCGCCGTCGATGTGGACGGTCAGTTCCTCGAACACCAGGCCCGACTGCTTGGCGGCGAGCCAGCCGCGCAACGACCAGCTCGAATAGTTCTTGTTGCCGATGATCAGCTTCACTTGCGGCACCCTGCTTGCCCGACCGCGCGGCCCTAGGCGTTCATCCTCGCGCTGTCGAGACTGAACAAGTTGGGCAGCCGCCGCGGTCCAGGGCGATGATCCGCGCACGCCGCCCGCACCCCGCCGACCAGAGCCGCGGCCGTCGGAGGCGCGGATCTTGCGGGGGCGGTTCAGATCACCCGGCTGTCATAGGCCCATTGCAGCAGCGCCTGGCGCTGGCGCGGGCGGCAGAACGGGTCGCCAGGCTCGCAATGCCTGCGCACTTGCGCGGCGTGGCGGCGGAACGCCTTCCAGCGCGCGATCTGCCGGGCATCCTCCTCGGGCATCCGGCGGCCCGAGAAGTAGCGGCAGTACCACTGGAACCAGCCGCGCGGGTCGTCGGGATGGATCCACCCTTTGGCGCGCCACTCGGCGAGTGGCCGGCTGGCATCGACGCCGAAGTGGTTGAGCGACCAGTCCGCGGCGCCCGGCGACAGCTTCGCCCTGGCGAACCAGCTTGCGGGAAACTCGGCGCGGCAATCGGTCATGTATCTGCCGCCGAACACGCCGAGCGCGAGCATGTCCGCCGGGGTCAGCTCGGGCGCGAATCCGGGAGCGAAGTCCTGGCCGACCGGCGCGACCCGCACGTAGCGATAGCCGCGCTGCATCCGGTCGTTGACGACGACCTCGTGCCCCATTCCTCAGGCCGTCGCGTCTTCCAGCACCGCCGCGCGCAGCTCGGCGATGCCCATGCCCTTTTCCGCGCTGGTGACGTGGATCACCGGATACGCGGCGACATGCTTCCTGGCCTGCGCCTCGACCCCGGCCAGCGTCGCCGCCAGCTCGCTCGCCTTGACCTTGTCGGCCTTGGTCAGGACCAGGCGATAGCCGACCGCCGCCTCGTCGAGCATCTTCATCATCTCTTCGTCCGGCGGCTTGATGCCGTGCCGGCTGTCGATCAGCACCAGCGTCCGCCGCAGGACCTGCCGCCCGCGCAGGAAATCGCGCACCAGCCGGCGCCAGCGTTCGACCGTCTTCACCGGCGCCTTGGCGAAGCCGTAGCCGGGCATGTCGACCAGCCGGAAGCGCGTTGGCTCGCCGACCTCGAAGAAGTTCAGCTCCTGGGTGCGGCCGGGGGTGACCGAGGCGCGGGCGATCGCCTTGCGGCCCGTCACGGCATTGATCAGCGAGCTCTTGCCGACGTTCGAGCGCCCGGCAAAGGCGATTTCCGGATAGTCGGGCTCGGGCAGGAAGTTCAGCGACGGCGCCGAGAGCAGGAACTCGACCCGGCCGGAGAACAGCCGCCGGGCCTCCTCTTCCAGCGCTTCGGAATCGCTCACTCCCTGGCCTTCTCGCGCGCCTTGTCCGCACGGTCCTTCTCCGCCTGCGCCTTGAGCTGCGGATGTTTCGAATAGAGATACCGCTGTTGCAGCAACGTGAGGATGTTCGAGGTGATCCAGTAGATCAGCAAGCCCGCCGCAAACGGCGCCATGACAAACATCAGCACCCACGGCATGATCATGAACATCTGCTGCTGCACCGGGTCCATCGCCGCCGGGTTGAGGCGGAACTGGAGCCACATCGTCACCCCGAGCAGCACGGCGAGGATGCCGATTCCGAGAAAGCTCGGCGGCGTGAACGGCAACAGGCCGAACAGGTTGAGGATGTGCAGCGGATCGGGCGCCGAGAGGTCGTGGATCCACAGCGCGAGGGGCTTGTGGCGCATCTCGATCGCCACCGTGAGCGTCTTGTAGAGGGCAAAGAAGATCGGGATCTGCAGGAACAGCGGCAGGCAGCCGGCGAGCGGATTGACGTTCTCTTCCTTGTAGAGCTTGGCCATCTCCTGCTGCAGGCGCGGCTTGTCGTCCTTGTAGCGTTCCTGCAGCGCCTTCATCTTCGGCTGCACCGCGCGCATCTGCGCCATCGAGGCGAACTGCTTGTGCGCGACAGGAAACATCAGCCCGCGCACGACCACCGTCAGCAGGATGATCGCCACGCCGAAATTGCCGGTCAGCGCGTAAAGCTGCCGCAACAGCCAGAAGATCGGATACATGAACCAGCGGAACCAGCCCCAGTCGATGGCGAGGCCGAAATTCGGCACCCCGCCGTCCTCGTACCGGTCGAGGACCTGGCTTTCCTTGGCGCCGGCGAACAGGCGCGTGGTCTGGGTGAACTGCTGCCCGGCGCCGACGGTGACCGGGTCGTAGATCAGGTCGGCGCGGTAGTCCTCGCCGCCGAGCGCGCGGAACGAGCCTTCGGCGCGCGCGCCGTCCTGCGGGATCAGCGCCGAAAGCCAGTAGATGTCGGTGTAGCCGATCCAGCGCGTGGCGCCTTCCGGGGTGACCGTGCCGTCGTCGTCGATGTCGCCGTAGTTGGTGCCGAAATCGACCGATCCGCCGAAGTGGCCGATCGGGCCCGAATGGACGTTCCAGGTGTCCTGGCTGGCGGTGCGGCTGGTGCGGTTGAGGAATGCGTAAGGCCGCAGCACGATCGAGCCCGTGCCGGCGTTGGCGACTGTCTGCTCGACGCTCAGCATGTAGTACTGGTCGACGGTGAACCTGAGCGAGAAGGTCAGGCCCTGGTCGTTGTCCCAGGTCAGCGTGACTGGCTTGCCGGGGGCGAGCGGGCCGCCCTGCGGCTGCCACACGGTGCGCGCGTCGGGCAGCCTGATACCCTGCCCGACCCAGCCGAACTGGGCGAATTCCTGCGCCGGAGTGCCCGAAGGCGAGAACAGCCGCACGGGCCCGGAATCCCTGGCCACCGTCTGGCGATGGGTCTTGAGCACGAGATCGTCCAGCCTCGCGCCCACCGGGTTGATCGAGCCGGCCACCTCGGGGGCGTCAATCGCCACGCGGCCGGGGGCGGCGAGCGCGGTCTTCACGTCGCGCTCTTCCTCGGCTTCCTCGGCGGGGTCGACCAGCCCGCCGTCGCGGATGTGCTGCGCCTTGGCGTGCGATGCGGGAGCGACGGTCCTCGCGGTCACCGCCGGCGCGGTCGGCGAGGGCTGCGGGTAGAACTTGCCCATCACCAGGTCGAAGCCGAGCAGCAGCGCGAGCGACAGCACGACGGCGACGATGAGATTGCGCTGGTTGTCCAAGATGCGATCCTAAGTGAGATTACCGTGCAGTGGCTTCAAGGCACCGGGTCATGGCCATGTCCCCCCCACGGGTGGCAGCGCATTAGCCGCTTGGCCGCCATCCATCCACCCTTGATCGCCCCGTGCTTTTCGAGCGCCTCGATGGCGTACTGGCTGCACGAGGGCTGATAGCGACATGACGGTGGAAGGACCCGCGACGGGCCGAGTTGCCACCCGCGGGCAAGGAGGATGAGGAGCCGCCTCACTTGCGCGGAGCGGCCCTGCGGCGCGGCGGGTCGCCCTTGCCCGCAGCGGCCCTGGCCAGGGCCACGGCAAGCTCTTCGCCCAGCTTGGCAAAGTTGCGCTCGACGCCGCCTTCGCGGCCGATCAGCACGTGATCGTGGTCGGCCAGGCCCGCCTCCGGCAGCGCCGCGCGCAGCAGTTCGCGCAAGCGGCGCTTCATCCTGTTGCGGACCACGGCATTGCCGATCTTCTTGGTGACGGTCACGCCGTAGCGCTTGCCGAGTCCGCCGTTGGCTCTCGCCAACAGCACGAAACCGGGACGCGCCACGCGCAGGCCCCGGTTTGCGGCAAGGAAATCGGCGCGGCGCCTGATGACCGCGATGGTCTGGGAGCTCAGCCCCGGCTCAGGCGCAGAGCGACTTGCGGCCACGCTTGCGGCGGGCGCGAAGCACCTTGCGGCCGCCCGGAGTCGCCTTGCGGGCGAAGAACCCGTGCCGGCGCGCGCGGACGAGGTTGCTCGGCTGGAATGTGCGCTTCATCGTCGTGAATCCTGAATCAATAAAAAGGGCCGCCGATTTCTGGCGGCCTCGGCATGGGCGCGCGGTTAGTTGAGGGGGCGGCGCAAGTCAAGGCAGCACGCGGTCCGCGCGATTACCTCCATAGTGGAGCGACCCGCTCGACAAGCCTCCTGCAGACGCTATCACCCTGTTTCATCGGGGGTAATCGCTTGGTCGCACTCGTATCGACAGTGGCCTATCTCGGCCTCGAGGCACGCGCGATCGAAGTGCAGTGCCAGGTCGCCGCGGGCATGCCCCGCTTTGCCATCGTCGGCTTGCCCGACAAGGCGGTGGGCGAAAGCCGCGAGCGGGTGCAGGCGGCGCTCGCGGCGATGGGCCTGTCGCTGCCGCCCAAGCGGATCACGATCAACCTTTCGCCCGCCGACCTGCCCAAGGAAGGCAGCCACTACGACCTGCCGATCGCGCTCGCCCTGCTCGCGGCGATGGGAGTGACCGACGCCGAGCAGCTGGCGGACTGGATTGCGGTCGGCGAACTCGCGCTCGACGGTCGCATCGTCGCATCGCCGGGGGTGCTGCTCGCCGCGCTGCACGCCTTCGGGCAGGGCAAGGGGCTTATCTGCCCCGCCGCCCAGGGATCCGAAGCACGCTGGGCCAGCGGTGTCCCGGTGATCGCCCCGCCCGGTCTCGTCAGCCTGCTCAACCATCTGAAGGGCGTGCAGACCCTACCCGAGCCGCCGCCGGGTGAGGTCGAGGAGCCCGGCCACGGGCCGGACCTGAGCCAGGTCAAGGGACAGGAGACCGCCCGCCGCGCAATCGAGATCGCCGCCGCGGGCGGGCACAACCTGCTGATGATCGGGCCTCCGGGCGCGGGCAAGTCGCTGCTCGCCAGCTGCCTGCCGGGGATCCTGCCCGAGCTGACCCCTGCCGAGGCGCTCGAGGTGAGCATGGTCGCCTCGGTTGCCGGGACGCTCGAAGGCGGGCGGATCAGCCGCGCGCGGCCATTCCGCGCGCCGCACCACTCGGCGAGCATGGCGGCGCTGACGGGCGGCGGCCTGCGGGTGCGGCCCGGCGAAGTGAGCCTGGCGCATCTCGGCGTGCTGTTCCTAGACGAGCTGCCCGAGTTCCAGCGCGCGGTGCTCGACTCGCTGCGCCAGCCGATCGAGACCGGCAGGGTCGATGTCGCGCGCGCCAATGCCCACGTGACTTTTCCGGCGCGCGTGCAACTTGTTGCGGCGATGAACCCGTGCCGCTGCGGCCATCTCGGCGATCCGGCGCTGGCCTGCAGCCGCGCACCGCGTTGCGCCGCGGACTATCAGTCGAAAGTCTCGGGACCGTTGCTCGACCGGATAGACCTGCATGTCGAAGTCGAGCCGGTCAGCGCTGCCGATCTAGCGCTGCCGCCGCCGGGCGACGGCTCGGCCGAGGTCGCCGCGCGGGTAGCTGCGGCGCGTGCGAGGCAAACGGCGCGCGGCGTGCGCTCTAACGCAGAGCTAGAGGGCAGCGCGCTGGATGCCCACGCCACGCCCGATGAGGCCGGCCGCAAGCTGCTGCTCCAGGCTGCCGAGGCGATGCGGCTATCGGCGCGTGGCTATACCCGGATGCTGCGCGTCGCGCGCACCATCGCCGATCTCGCCGCAGCGGACGACGTCGGCCGCATCCATGTCGCCGAGGCGCTCAGCTATCGCCGGCAGGCGCCTCGCGCGTAGCGTCGCCCTATTGCGCCGCCGGTGGCGGCGCTGCGGCGGCGGCCTCCGGCAAGGCGGCGTTGTAGTCGGACACGATCTGCCACGGGGCGCCGTCGGTCTTGTGCCAGACGGTCTGGTTGCTCAGCGACTGAGACACCTTCTGACCGCTGGCTTTGTCGGTGGTGGTCATGTGGAGCGTCGCGGTAGTAACCGCGAGATCGCCGCTCGTCGCCGCCCATCCCGGCCCGGGGGTCAGCTCGATTGCCAGATTGGGATCAGCCAGCATGCCCTCGAACGCGCTCCGGATTGCCGTGGTTCCGGTAGCCGGCGCGCTGCCGGGCACGACCAGCACCGCCTTCTCGTAGTAGTTGCGCACCACGCCATTCACGTCGTCGGCGGCAATCGCTCCGAGTTCCGACTGTTCGACCAGACGCACGGTCTGCAGAACATCGTCGGGATCGGCGCCCGTCCCGCAAGCGCTCAGCAACGCCAGCGGCGCCAACGGCAAATACCGGCTATGAGTCATCCTCGTCTCTCCCACGCAACATCGATCGTACCGTGGCGGACAACCAACCGCACGGCTTTGACCGCGCTCAAATGCCCCCGACCGCCGCACGCGGTGGGAGCGAACTTCACCTCGCCCGTTCGTGCCAGGCCAGGTCGTGCCATCCAAGCTCGCGCCCGTCGGCGGCACGGATGCGGATCGGCGCAATCGGCTCGCCGTCGCGCGCGTCGACGAGCACCGGGTTGGCCGGGACGCGCATGGTGTACTTCTCGCCCCACTGGCGCAGCGCCAGCATCGCCGGCAGCAAGTCGCTGCCCTTCTCGGTCAGGCGGTATTCGATCTTACGCCGGTCGAGCGTGCTGGGTGTGCGTGCGAGCACGCCATGATCGACGAGCCGCGCGAGACGGTTGGAGAGGATATTGCGGGCAATGCCGAGCTCGCTCGAGAATTCCTCGAAGTGGACCAGCCCGTTGAACGCCGCGCGCAGGATCAGGAACGACCAGCGCTCGCCCATCACCTCGAGCGCCGGCGGCAGCCCGCAGGCGACCGCCAATTTCATGTCCTCGCGCAACCGCCCCATGCGCTCTCTTGTAATGCAAAGACCCGGCAATGCCAGTGTCACTGGGGCTTGCGCGGTCGGCGCAGCGGATTTAAGTAGCAAAACGCAACTTTATCCCGCGTCCCCGACCTGCTTCTCCATCCCGGGACGCCGACTCGACCCCCGCGCGCCCCTCGCGCGGGGGTCTTTTCGTCAGGACAGCAGGCCTCGCGCCGCCAGTTCCTGCTCGAGGCTCGCGGCGTCGGTAAACAGGTGCGTTTGCCAGCCACGCGCTGCGGCGGCGGCGACGTTGGCCGGATTGTCGTCGGTGAAGAACAGCGCCTCGGGCGGATGGCCGAAGCGCGCCTCGGCGATGGCGTAGATGCCCGGGTCGGGCTTGGCGCACCGTTCCTCGCCGGAGACGACCACGTCGGCGAACAGGTCGAACAGCGGCGCAACGGGCCGAAAGCCGCGCCAGAATTCGGCGCCGAAGTTGGTCAGGCCGAAGAGCAGCACGCCCGCCGCGCCGAGCCGCCGGGCGAGCTCGTGGGTCCCCGGGATCGCGCTCGGCAGCGTCTCGTTGAAGCGCGCGACGTAAGCCTCGATCAGCGGCGCGTGGTCGGGAAACCGCGCGATCCGCTCGGGTAGCATCTCGGCCAGCGGCCGGCCGGCGTCGCTCTGGAAGTGCCAGTCCTCGGTCACGACGTTGGCGAGGAACCAGTCGAGTTCGGCCTGATCGTCGATCAGCTTGGCGAACAGGTGGCGCAAGTCCCAGTCGTAGAGCACCCGGCCGATGTCGAACACGACTGCGCGGGGCGTGTCAGGCATGCAAAAGGCCCCCGATCAGGGCACCCATCAAAATACTGCTTTGATGGGACGCTCCTCGGAGGCCCTCCTTGTTGCCGATGCCGCGAGCGAATCGCGGCCGGGCAGGCATCAGCCCTGGCGCGCCTTGAAACGGCGGTTGGTCTTGTTGATCACATAGACCCGGCCGCGGCGGCGGATCACGCGGTTGTCGCGATGGCGGCCCTTGAGCGACTTGAGGCTGTTGACGATCTTCATGGTCCGAGTTCCAAAAAATACAGCACCGGAAGCAGCCCCCGGTGCCGAAAATCACGTGAGCGCCCCTATGCGCGGGTGGGTCGCAAGTCAAGCTTCGCGGCGAAACCTCGGCGGGAAGCGCGCGTTGCCGGTGCGCGACGTGCAACCGGCGTGCTATTCGCGCGTTGCATGACCATGAGAATCGCTGCCGTTCTCGTTGCCCTGGCGCCAGCCGCGCTCGTCGCGGGATGCGCGACACCGGCCTACGTCTCTCCGGTCGAGGTGACCCGCTTCGTCGGCGACCAGCCGCGTGCGCTGGGGAGCGGGCCGATCGCGGTCCAGGCGGCGCCGGGCACGCGCGCCGATTCGTGGGAATATGCGGCCTTCCACGCGGCGGTGACGGACGAGCTGGCGAAGCTCGGCTATTTGGTCACCGGGGACATGGCGCAGCAGATCGCCGAGATTAGCGTTCAGCGGTTCATCGACCGGGGCGGCGGTCGCCGCTCGCCCGTCGATGTCGGCGTCGGCGGCTCGACCGGGACATACGGGTCGGGCGTTGGCGTGGGCATTGGCCTCAATCTCGGCGGCAGGCCGGCCGACCGGATCGACACCGAGCTGCGGGTGGCGATCAAGCCGAGCGGCGGGGTCGATGCCCTTTGGGAAGGCCGGGCACGCTTCACCGCCACCGACAACAGCGCCTATGCCGACCAGCGCGCGGCCGCGGCGAAGCTGGCCGGGGCCCTCTTCAGCGGGTTTCCCGGCCGCTCGGGAGAGACTATCGAGGTGCGATGAGCACCCCCGACATATCGGTCGACGCTGCGTTCGACAGTGGCAACATCCAGGTCGTTTCCGTTTCAGGCGCCGCCGCCAAACTGCGGATTCCCAAGGACAACCAGTCCGACTTCTACCAGTGGTTCCACTTCCGCGTCGCCGGCGCGGCCGGGCGTGAGCTGGAGCTCAAGATCGGCGATCTCAACGGATCGGCCTACCCTGGCGGCTGGCCCGGCTACCGCGCCTGCGTGTCGGAAGACCGCAGCTACTGGGGCCGCGCGGAAACCCGCTTCGACAAGGACGAGGATGGCGGCACACTGACGATCCGCCATGCCCCTGCGGGCGACTTGGCGTGGTTCGCCTACTTCGCGCCCTACTCGCTCGAGCGGCATCACGACCTGGTGTCCGACGCTGCGGCGAGCGAGGGCGTGGCCTATCGCTGCCTCGGTCACAGCCTCGAGGGACGGCCGATTGACTGCCTCGAACTCGGGGAGGGCGACGTGCCGGTCTGGCTTTTCGCCCGCCAGCACCCCGGCGAAAGCATGGCCGAATGGTGGATGGAAGGCGCGCTCGAAGTGCTCTGCGACCCGGCCGACCCGGTGGCGCGGATCCTTCGCCGGAAGTGCCGCCTTCACCTCGTGCCGAACTGCAATCCCGACGGCTCGTTCCGCGGGCACCTGCGCACCAATGCCCTCGGGGTGAACCTCAACCGCGAATGGCACGAGCCGAGCGCCGATAAATCGCCCGAGGTGCTCGCGATCAGGAATGCGATGGATGCGACCGGCGTGCGGTTCGCGATGGACGTCCACGGCGACGAGGCGATCGCCGCCAACTTCCTCGCCGGGTTCGAGGGGATTCCGTCGTGGCACGATGAACTGGGCGATGAATTCAAGCGCTTCCGCGCGATCCTCGCGCGCCGCAGCCCCGACTTCCAGACCGCCAGGGGCTATCCCGAAGCTGCCGCCGGCAAAGCCAACCTGACGATGAGCACCAACCAGCTCGCCGAGCGCTTTGGCGCCTGCGCGATGACGCTGGAGATGCCGTTCAAGGACAACGACGACCTGCCCGACCCCGATCAGGGGTGGAGCCCCGAGCGCAGCAAGCTGCTGGCGCGCGATTGCCTGGCTTCGCTCGTCGAATGGCTCGAGAACGCGCCCTGAAGCCTGCGTCCGCCCGGTAGCCCGAAGCGCCTTTCCAGCCCGCCCACGGCGTGTTACTTACACTGATGTGAACCGAGCCTCGCCCCACTACTTCCTGATTGCTGTCGCCCCCGGCGACATCGATTTCATGGGCCACGTCAACAACGCCTCGTACCTGACATGGGTGCAGGACGCGGTGATCGACCACTGGCGCAAGTGCGCACCACCCGAGGTCGTGCCGAAGCACCTGTGGGTCGCGCTCAAGCACGAGATCACCTACCTCAAGCCGACGTTCCTCGGCGACAGCGTGGTGGCCCAGGTCATCCTCGAGAAAGTGCACGGCGCGCGGGCGTTCTACGAAACGCTGATTCGCCGCGGCGAGGATATCGTCGCCGAGATCCGCTCGAGCTGGTGTTGCCTCGACGCCGCCACACTGCGCCCGACCCGTCCCGCGCGGGACGTGATCGAGCACTTTTTCGCGCGCCGCTGATTACTTGCGCGTGCCGGTGAGCGCGATAGGACCGAAGTCCGAGTTGATCTGGCCGCTCAGGGCATCGCCGTCCACGGTGCCGGTGTAGGTCAAGTTCATCGGACCCTGCGGCGTGGTCAGCTTGCGGCTGAACGAGAACGCCGGGCCGTCAACCTTCACGTCGCTGATCTCGCTCTGCATCGGCGGCGCGTCCGCAGGAGCGCCCGGCATCGGGCCGTCCTTGATCGCGACGCTGTAGCCGCCGGCGGCTTCGGCAAAGGTGATCTCCGCCTCGATCTTCGAGCCTTGCACGTCGATCGCGGTGGCCCAGGTGCCGTCGACCGGCGATGCGGCAAAGGCCGGCGTGGCCAGCATCGCGGCGCCAGCGAGTGCGGCAAGCGTGATCTTCCTGAACATCGTATCCCTCCCCAGGACGAGGCTGTCCTTTCCCAGGGCAGCGTTGAGGCGAAACTAGCCCGGCGCAGCGGGGCGAACAACGGCGCAATTGTCGCGGGATTTGACTGCCGGGCAAATCGGGTGAATCGGAGCCCGCAGACAGGAGATCCCCGACATGCCAGCCTTGCGTCCCGACATCGATCCCGACGGCCTGCTCGAATACTCGGTCGTCTTCACCGACCGCTCGCTCAACCACATGAGCCAGGCCTTCCAGCAGGTGATGCGCGAGATCCACGCGACCCTGTGCGAGGTCTACGGCGCGCACCGCGCGGTGGTCATCCCCGGCGGCGGGACCTACGCGATGGAATCGGTCGCCCGCCAGTTCGCCACCGGAAAGAAGGCGCTGGTGATCCGCAACGGGTTCTTCTCGTTCCGCTGGACGCAGATCTTCGAGGCCGGCACGATCCCGGCGGAAGAGATCGTGATGAAGGCCCAGCGCCTGGGCGAAGGCCCGACCGCGCCCTTCGTCCCCGCGCCGATCGAGATGGTCGTCGCCGCGATCCACGCCGACCGGCCGGACATGGTCTTCGCCCCCCACGTCGAGACCGCCTCGGGCATGATCCTTCCCGACGACTACATCCGCGCGGTGGCCGATGCCGCGCACGACGTCGGCGCGCTGTTCGTGCTCGACTGCATCGCCTCGGGCACCGTGTGGGTGAACATGCAGGACACTGGCGTCGACATCCTGATCTCCGCCCCGCAGAAGGGCTGGTCTGCCCCGCCCTCGGCCGGCCTGGTGATGATGACCGAAGCGGCGCTCGAGCGCTGCAAGGCGGCGCAGTCGACCAGCTTCGCGATGGACCTGGGCAAGTGGAACGCGATCATGGAAGCCTACCTCGGCGGCGGCCATGCGTACCACGCGACGATGCCGACCGACGCGCTGCGCGCGCTCCACAAGTCGATGGGAGAGACGAAGGCCTTCGGCTTCGACAGGGCGCGCGACGCGCAGTGGCAACAGGGCAACGCCGTGCGCCGGACGCTCGAGCAGCGCGGGGTGAGATCGGTCGCGGCGCCCGGCTTCCAGGCCCCGGGCGTGGTAGTCAGCTACACCGACGATCCCGAGATCCAGAACGGCAGGAAATTCGCCGCGCACGGCCTGCAGATCGCCGCCGGCGTGCCGCTGCAATGCGACGAGGGGCCGGACTACAGGACCTTCCGACTCGGCCTGTTCGGGCTCGACAAGCTGAACGACGTGCCGGCGAGCTTGGCGCGGCTGACCGAAGCCTTCGACGCCGTGCTGCCCCGCTAGGGCACCAAACCGGCCATCGCGGGTTATAGCTCGCGATGAATCGACTCTTTACCCGGCTTGCCAGTGGCATAGCGACGCGGCAGCTATGCAAGCCGAGCTCGGCGAAGTGATCCGCGCCCTGAACGATGCACGTGAGCGATTCCTCGGCATCGAGCACCTGCCCGACACCGAGCAAATCAGGGCCAGCCTCGAAGCGGAAGTCGGCTGCGAGAACGGCAAGGCGTCCACTGCCGACGACAGCGTCGAGCGGCTGAGCGAGCGGACCTGACGCCAGGCTATTCCGCCGCCTCGCGCAGCTCCTCGACATCGATCTCACGCCAGTCGGCCTCGCGCGGATAGGCGAAGCTTACCGCGCGGATCGCGCTCCAATCGATGTCGTCGCCAGAGAACGAGAGCTCCCCGGTGTCGCGATGGCGCCTGACCGCGTCGAGCAGCAGCTTGCGCGCGCGGTAGATCACGCGGTCGCAGGTGCCGAGGTATTCCTGGCTGCGGTCGACGATCGGGCCCATCGATTCCTGCACCGCGAAGTCCTCGTAGGCGTTGCCCCGGCCGGTGATGCCGCTCCAGTGCCCGTCGGCCATTGCCTGGCGGTCCTGGTGCCAGAGATTGTCCGGCCCGCCCATGTCGGAATTGAAGTGATCGGGATCGCCCGACCACATCCCGAACGCACCGAACAGGTCGGGGTTCAGCGGGCCATCGGTGTCGTAGGCGATGTACCACTGCGCGGTGGTGACGTCGTCGATCGGGATCGAGCAGCACACGATCCGCGGGCCCTTCGGCGCCGAGGGAATGAAGGAGAAGAACGGCAGAGCGACCTCGCGCACGCGGGCGTAGGAGCGCGTCTCGCCTTCCTCGCGGATCGCCCCCTCGCGGAAACCGTAAGGCCGCTCGTCGAACTCGAACACCGGCGCGCCGTCGCCCAGCATGTAGTCGCTCTCGGCCTTGAAGTAGTTGCGCCCGCGCTCGCTCATCAGGTTGGCCGAGTGCAGGAACGTCACATGCGCGGAATCGAGCAGCGCCTCGAGGCCCTGGAGCCAGTTGGTGCGGATGACCCCGCGGTAGGGGCTGACGTGGTCGCCGGGCAGGCGGGTGAATTCGTAGTCCGGAAAGCGCGGCGGCGTGGCGGCCTCGCCCATGTAGACCCACACCAGGCCGCCGGACTCGTGCGTGGGATGACTGCGCACCGGGACGCTGGCGGCGAATCGCTCGCGCTGTCCGCGCGGCTCGGTCGGCGCGTCGACGCACCGGCCTTCGACGCTGAACTTCCAGCCGTGGAAGACGCACCTGAGACCGTTGCCTTCGTTGCGGGCGAGCGCCAGGCTGGCGCAGCGATGCGGGCAGGCCTCCTGCATGAAGCCGACGCGGCCATCGGTGGCGCGGAAGGCGACAAAGTTCTCGCCGAACAGGCGGATCCTCTCGGGAGCGCCATCGGCCTCCAGCTTCGCCGAGCGGCAGGCGGGCACCCAGTACTCGCGCAGCATCGCGCCCATGGCCGTGCCCCGACCGATCCGGGTCAGCAGTTCGTTGTCGGCCGGGTTCATCATCGCCGTGCTCCTCTTCCGTCCGCCCAGCCGGTCTCGCGCCGACTCCTTAGCAAACTAAGCTTAGCACGGATTTCGCGGCGCGAAATCAGCCGCCCGGGTCGCGCCGCGCGGCGGCTTCCTCCTCCGGCGTACGCGCCGGGGCTGCCGGGCCCTCGGCCTGCGGCTCGACCGCCTGCGGTTGCGCCGGGATCTGCTTCATCGGTCGCTCCTCGGGCATCTTCTCCGCCTCGGACATGCCCTTCTTGAAGCTGCTGATGCCCTTGCCGAAGTCACCCATGACCTCCGAAATGCGGCCGCGGCCGAACAGCACCAGCACCACCAGCGCCACGATGATCCAGTGGAATACCGAAAATGAACCCATGATTCTGCGTATCTCCGTTTGCGCTGCCAATAGCACTCAATGGCGCGTTCATCCAAGGCTGCTCGGACCGAATGCTTCCGGCAGCAGGTCGGAAAGCCGAATCTCGCGCACCTCGCCCGAACCGACGCACAAGACGAGCGGATCGGTGCCGCCGAGGTCGGCCAGTTCGTGGAGCACCTGCCGGCACCGCCCGCACGGGGTGACGACGCCGGAACCCGACCTGGCGCCGCTGCCCGTCACCGCCACTTCGACCAGTCCGCCGCGCCGGCCCTCGCCCAGCGCCCGCGCCACCGCCACCGTCTCTGCGCACAGCGACAGGCCGTAGCTGGCGTTCTCGACATTGGTGCCGGTGACGATCTGACCGTCGGCGAAGCGCAGCGCAGCGCCGACGCGGAATTCCGAATAGGGCGCATAGGCCGCCTCGGCCGCCGCCCGCGCCGCAGCGATGAGCTCGTCGCGCATGGCATCGTGCACGCTCACGGCTGCAGCACCACCCAGCGCACGGGCTCGTCGCCGGCTTCTGTCAGCAGCGCGGAATTCGCAGTCCACAAGGTCCAGGGCCTCCCGGCATAATCAGGCTGGAGCCAGTCTCGCTCCAGCCACAGGTTGCGCTCGATCCGCGCGGCGACGTGATAGCGCTCCTCGAACGCCGGCGCGAGCAGGAGCACCGCCGGCTGGCCGACATGGCCTTCGATCTGGTTGAGGAACGTCGTCAGCTCGCTTTCCACCGCGGCCTCGCTCGTGGGGTTGCCGCAGTGCTCGGCGAGCTTGTCGAGCGCGATCGCCGGCGGCAGCAGGCTGGCGTCGCGCGGCACCGTGGTGACGAAGTTCGCCGCCTGGCGTTCGGCCGGCACGCACGGATCGTAGGCGTGCACCGCGCCGAACTTGAGCCCGCTGCCGTGCACCCGTTCGAGGTTTGCCGCGAAGGTCGGATCGCGCCCCGCGGCGCCCGCGCTCGCCTCGAGATAGACGAAATCGGCGCCGACCGCCCTGAGCGCCTTGAAATCGGCCTCGCCGTCGGCGGCGCCGACGAGCACGCCTTGCAGGGGGAACTGCTCGCGCGACGGCGCCCAGTGACGGGCCTGCCACCACAGCCAGCCGGCACCGAGCAGGCCGAGCAGCATCGTCAGCGCGGCAATGCGCGAGCGCCACGAGAAGGCGCGCTTCTTACCCATTGGATCGACCCGTACTCCCCTCAGGCCCTGATATGGAGCACGCAGATCAGCGTAAAGAGCCGCCTCGCGGTGGCGAAGTCGGTGGCGACCTTGCCGTCGAGCGCTTCGAGCAGTTGCCGCGTGCCGCGGTCGTGGATCGCCCGTCGCGCCATATCGATCGTCTCGATCTCCTGCGGCGAGGCTTTGCGCAGGGCCTTGTAGTACGAGTCGCAGATCGCAAAATATTCGCGCACCACTCGGCGGAAGCGGGCCAGGCCGAGCCCGAGCGTCTCGGCTTGGGCGCCGGCGCGGTCGCGAATCGCCAGCGCCAGCCGCCCGTCCTCGACCGCCAGGCGAAGCGACCACGGCCCCTCATGCCCGCGTTCGATCGCGCGCAGCGGGGCGAAGCTGTTTTCGCCAGCGAGGTCGCGCAGGGCCACCTCGCGCTCCTGTTCGACCTCGCGACTGCGGCGCAGCAGCGTGGCTTCGTCGAGCGTCAGGTCGGCGATGCGGTTGTGGGACATGCCGCCGGCTTTCGCAGATGCAGCATCGTATGGGCAAGCCTAACCTCGGGCCCGAGAGGCGGATCACAGTTCCATCCCCGCTATCCACAGGCCGCCAGGTCACGCGGACTCTTGAAGCCCGACTCCGCCGCGCGCATCAGGTGCGCATGGCAACCGACCTCCTTTCCCGCCCCGCCGCCGAAACCGCCGCTGGCCGCGCCCTGCCGGCGAATCTCGAGGCCGAGGCGGCCTTCCTCGGCGCAGTGCTGATCGACAACCGTCTGCTCGAGGAACTGGCGGTGCCGGTGCGGCCCGACCATTTCTTCGAGCCGCTCCATGCGCGAATCATGGAGCGGGTCATGGTCCTGCTCGACAAGCAGATGGTGGTGACGCCGGTCACGCTGAAGCCCTATTTCGAAAGCGACCCGGCGATGACCGAGCTGGGCGGCACCGGCTACCTCGCGCGGCTGACCGCCGACGGACAGGGTCTGCTCGCCCCACGCGAACTGGCGCAGCAGATCTACGACCTCGCGCTGCTGCGCGAGCTGGTCACGGTCGGCCGCGAGCTGGTCGAAGGCGCGCTCGACACCTCGGAAGAGGTCGAGCCGATGAAGCAGATCGAGAACGCCGAGGCCTCGCTGTTCCGCGTCGCCGAGGGCGCCGCGGGCGGCTCGGAGGCGGAAAGCTTCCGCGGCGCAACCAACAAGGCGCTCGAGATGATCGAGACCGCGATCAACTCGGGCGGCCACGTATCGGGCAAGACCACCGGGTTCACCTCGATCAACGACAAGTGCGGCGGGCTGCACGACTCGGACCTCATCATCCTCGCCGGGCGCCCGGGCATGGGCAAGAGCTCGCTCGCGACCAACATCGCCTTCAACTGCGCCGACCGCCTGCTGCGCGACCAGCGCGATGGGATCGAGAAATCGGTCGGCGCGGCGGTGGCCCTGTTCAGCCTCGAAATGTCGAGCGACCAGCTCGCTACCCGCATCCTCGCCGAGCAGGCCGGCATTCCCAGCGAAGCACTGCGCATGGGCAAGATCAGCCGCGAGGACTTCCAGCAGCTCTCCTACGCGAGTCAGCGGCTCGCCGAGCTGCCGCTGTTCATCGACGACACGCCCGCGCTGTCGATCGGCGCGCTGCGCACGCGCGCGCGTCGCCTCAAGCGTCGGCACAACATCGGCCTGATCGTGGTCGATTATCTCCAGCTGCTGCAGGGCAGCGGACGCAGCCAGGACAACCGCGTCAACGAGATCTCCGAAATCAGCCGCGGCCTCAAGACACTGGCCAAGGAGCTGCAGGTGCCGGTGATCGCGCTGTCCCAGCTCAGCCGCGCGGTCGAGCAGCGCGAGGACAAGCGGCCGATGCTTTCCGACCTGCGCGAATCCGGCTCGATCGAGCAGGACGCGGACATGGTGTGGTTCATCTTCCGCGAGGACTATTACGTGGCGTCGCGCGAACCCAAGGTGCCGCGGGGGGACGACGACATGAAGGCGCACGAGGCACACGCGGCATGGCAGGCCGAGATGGAGCAGGTGTTCGGCCTCGCCGAGCTGATCGTCTCCAAGCAGCGCCACGGCTCGACCGGCAAGGTGCGGCTGCGCTTCGAACCCAAGATCACGAAGTTCAGCGACCTCGCCGAGGGCGATTATTCGGGCGGCGGATACGACTGAGGCTCACAGCCCCAGGTTGAGCCGGCGGCTCACCGAGTAGTCGAGCACCGCCACCAGGAACCAGCTGACGCGCCAGCGGAAACGGTTCCAAAGCGTCGCCTGTGCAGCGTGGCTGGCCGCGGTAACCTCACGTGAGACGGGCAGGTGCCAACTGACAAAGTCGCGCATCTGGTCGGCGAGGGCCGCGTCCTTCACCTTCAGCACGATCTCGAGATTGAGATAGAGACTGCGCATGTCGAGGTTCGCGCTGCCGACATAGACCGTGTCGTCGAGCACGATGAGCTTGGTGTGCAGCCGGCATGGCTGAAATTCCCAGATGCGCGAACGCGCATGCAGCAACTTGCGGTAAAGGGCGCGCGCGGCGCCGATGGTGGCGCCGTTGTCGGACTTGGCGGGCAGGAGCAGGCGCGTCTGTCCCTTGGCGGCAATCCGGCGGATGCGCTTGAGCAGGCGCGGCGGCGGCGAGAAATAGGCCATCATGATGTCGAGCTTGTGCCCGTCGAGCAGATCCTCGCTCACGCAGCGGGCCCAGCTCGAAATATGGACGTCCGGCCCGCCGACCAGCACCTGGACCGGTGCCGAACCACAGTCCCATCTGCGCACGCTGCGGCGGATGTCGCGGAACTTCGCCTTCGGGCGGCGCGCCCAGGCTTCGAGCCGGTCGAACCATTGCGCCACGCTGGCGGCGGCCGGCCCGTCGATCGTCAGTGCGAGGTCGACCCAGCCGTTTTCGTCGGAGACTTTTGCGAAATAAGCATCTTCGATATTGAACCCGCCCAGCATGGCCACCTTGCCGTCGGCGACGACGAGCTTCTGGTGGTTGCGGATCAGGTAGCGCCGTCCCCAGCGGGGCATGAAGCGGCAGTATGCCCCACCCGCCTCGACGAGCGGGGCGAAGAACCGGTCGTCGGCGACCGCGCCGAAGCCGTCGACCATCAGGTGCACGCCCACCCCGCGCACCGCTGCGGCGACGAGCGCGTCGCGCACTTTCGTGGCGCTTTCATCCTTGGCGAAAATGTAGAATGCGAGCCTCAGGCTCTCGTGTGCGCCGCCAATCAGCGCCAGCAGCGCCTCCAGCCGGTCCGGTCCGCGCGGGTAGAACCGCAGCGAACACCCGTCTGCCTCGGCAGTGAATGCTGGCGGTTCGGCGTATCCGGGCGGGAGCGCTTCGCAGTCGGCCATGACCCCTCCTAGCACCGTTGCTGCGGGTGAAAACCTTGACTCTCCGGCCCTCCGCGCCTAACTGGCGCGCTTTCCAGACAAGCCTGTCTCCCGGCCCGCATTTTCGGAGTTTCCCATGGCGCGCGTTACCGTCGAAGATTGCGTCGACAAGATCCCCAATCGTTTCGATCTGGTGCTGCTCGCGGCCCAGCGCGCGCGCGAGATTTCGGGCGGGGCCGAGCTGACGATCGACCGCGACCGCGACAAGAATCCGGTCGTGGCGCTGCGCGAGATCGCCGAGACGACCGTGCGCCCGAAGGCGCTGCAGGAAAGCCTGGTCCAGTCGCTGCAGCGCGTGCTGCCCGACGAGGAGGACGAGGCGGACGAGGTCGGTTCGCTGAGCCAGTCGGCCGAAGCGATGCGCCTCTCGGCCGCCGCGCCCGCGCGCTCGAACTCGGTCGGCGGCGATTACGACGGCTGACGGGCGCCTCTCAGGCTAATACCGGAGTCGCGCGCCGCACGCTGCGGCGCCTCGTGTCTGCAAAGATGACCGCGCAATGACTTGCGCGGTCGTCGCATTGCCATATGTCATCCAAACGTAACAGTCTGCCGGGACCCATTGCGGCGAAGGAGGCGGCACGGTGGCAGTGATCGCGGTCTACAGCGTCAAGGGAGGCGTGGGCAAAACCACGCTCGCCGCCAACCTCGCGTGGTGCTCGGCGACGATCTCCTGCCGCAAGACGCTGCTATGGGACCTCGACGCGGCCGGCGGTGCGGGCTTCCTGCTCGGGGTGGAACCGCGCGGCAAGCACGCTGCCGACAGCGTATTCTCGAAGGCTGCCGAGCCCGGCTCGCTGATCCGCAAGACCGACGTGCCCCGGCTCGACCTGCTGCCGGCCGACGAAAGCCTGCGCGAGCTCGACTCGCTGCTGTCGCGGCTCGGCAAGCGCAAGCGGCTGGCCAAGCTCACCGAAGCGCTTGCCCGTCGCTACGAGCGGATCATCCTCGACTGCCCGCCGGTGCTCAACGAGATCAGCGCGCAGGTCGTGCGCGCGGCCGATTGCGTGGTCGTGCCGCTGCCGCCTTCGCCGCTATCCACGCGTGCGTTCGCGCTGGTGGAAAAGGAGATCCGCACGCACACCGACAAGCATCCGCCGATCCTGCCGGTGCTGTCGATGGTCGACGGGCGCCGCACGCTTCACCGTGAGGCGCGCGATGGGCAGCCGGACTGGCCGGTGATCCCGCTGGCCAGCGCCGTCGAGCAATGCGCGGTACGCCAGAAGCCGGTCGGCGCGTTCGCGCCGTCATCGCCCGCGGCACGCGGCTTTGCCCAGTTGTGGACCGTGATCGAGCGCACGCTGACCAACGGCAAGGCGGCGGCGTAGCGCGGCGACCGCCGCCGCGCGTGGGGACCGGACTCAGGCCCCCTGCGGGGCTTCGCCGCCGAAGCGCTTGCCGGCCTTGGGGATCGACGAGCCGCGCACCGGCCGTGCCGGCACCGCGCCCGACGGCTGTTCGGGCCGGTCGATCTTGCCGTCCTCAAGCAGCTGCCCGATCTCGTCGCCGGTCAGCGTCTCGTATTCGAGCAGCGCTTGCGCGAGCAGGTGGAGCTGCGCCTGATGCTCGGTCAGCACGTCGCGCGCGCGGGCATGCGCGCCATCGACGAGGCCGCGGATCTCGGCGTCGATCAGCTTGTTGGTCTCGTCGGACATCATCGTCCGCTGCGATCCGCCCATGCCGAGGTAGCCCTCGTACTGGTCCTCGTACTGCAGCGGGCCGAGGGCGTCGGACATGCCCCACTTGGTGACCATGTTGCGGGCGAGGCCGGTGGCGTAGGAAATGTCCGACGAGGCGCCCGAGCTGACCTTGTCGTGGCCGAAGATGATTTCCTCGGCGACGCGGCCGCCCATGCTGACCGCGAGGTTCGCGTGCATCTTGTCGCGGTGGTACGAGTAGTTGTCGCGCTCGGGCAGGCGCATGACCATGCCGAGGGCCCGGCCGCGTGGGATGATCGTCGCCTTGTGGATCGGGTCCGAGGCCGGCTCGTGCACCGCGACGATCGCATGGCCCGCCTCATGATAGGCGGTCATCTTCTTCTCGTCCTCGGTCATGACCATCGAGCGGCGCTCGGCGCCCATCATGACCTTGTCCTTGGCGTCCTCGAATTCCTGCATCGCGACGAGGCGCTTGTTGCGCCGCGCCGCCAGCAGCGCCGCCTCGTTGACGAGGTTGGCGAGATCGGCGCCGGAGAACCCGGGCGTGCCGCGGGCGATGGTGCGCGGATTGACGTCGGGCGCCAGCGGCACCTTCTTCATGTGGACCGACAGGATCTTCTCGCGGCCCTCGATGTCGGGGATCGGCACCACGACCTGGCGGTCGAACCGGCCGGGCCGCAGCAGCGCCGGGTCGAGCACGTCGGGCCGGTTGGTGGCGGCGATGATGATGATGCCCTCGTTGGCCTCGAAGCCGTCCATCTCGACCAGCAGCTGATTGAGCGTCTGCTCGCGCTCGTCGTTCGAGTTGCCGAGGCCGTGGCCGCGATGGCGCCCGACCGCGTCGATCTCGTCGATGAACACGATGCACGGCGCGTTCTTCTTGGCCTGCTCGAACATGTCGCGCACTCGGCTGGCGCCGACGCCGACGAACATCTCGACGAAGTCCGAGCCGGAAATGGTGAAGAACGGCACCCGCGCCTCGCCGGCGATCGCGCGGGCGAGGAGCGTCTTGCCGGTGCCGGGCGAACCGACCAGCAGCGCGCCCTTGGGGATCTGGCCGCCGAGCTTGGAGAAGCGCTGCGGATCCTTGAGGAACTCGACGATCTCCTCGAGCTCCTCGCGCGCCTCGTCGATGCCGGCGACGTCCTCGAACGTCACCCGACCCTGCTTCTCGGTCAGCAGCTTGGCCTTGGACTTGCCGAACCCCATGGCGCCCGATCCGCCGCCTTTCTGCACCTGGCGCAGCGCGAAATAGGCGACGCCGAGGATCAGCAGGAACGGCAGCGACTGGATCAGGATGTAGAGCAGCAGGTTCGGCTCTTCGGACGGAGTGCCGGAAATCTGCACCTCGTTCTCGACCAGCAGGTTGGTCAGCGAGGTGTCGTTGGGAACGGGCACGGTGGAGAAGGTCGAGCCGTTCTTGAGCTTGCCGACGATCTTCTCGGGCGCGACCTGCACCTCGGCGACGCTGCCTTCGGCCACCTTGTTGCGGAAATCGGAGTAGCTGAGTTGCGAGCTCGCGGCATCGCGCGGGCCGCCGAACATCGAGACGACCAGCAGCAGGGCAAGGAAGATGCCGCCCCACACGAGCAGGCTCTTCACCCACGGATTGCCATTGTTCTCGGGCTCGCGGTTATCGCTCATCGATCGTCCTTGTCTTGTCGTGCCAATGTAGGACGGCACCGGTGAATGGCAAGTTGACGGCCGCGGCCGGTTCTCCCGCCCGACACCGCGTGCAATCGGGGATCAGCGCCGCTGGCGCGCCAGCAGCAGCTTCTGCGACAGGTCGGCGCCCTGCTGGCCGGTGATCTGATACAGCGCCTCGAAGTCGCCGCTTCCCGCCGCACGCGCCAGGCTGTCGGGCAAGTTGGCCGAAGCGGCGATCGGCGAGATGCCGCGCAGGCCCGTATCGCGCGCGCCGGCGACCACCGCCACCAGCGCTCCGCTCGGCGAGTGGAACCGGGCGAGATAGCCATAGTCGCTGTAATAGACCGGCGAGGCGACCTTGCGTGCCTCCTCGCTGGTGTAGGTCTTGCCGGATCCCTTGTCGTGCAGGTCGTCGTAGCTCTCGCCGATCTCGAAGCCCGAGCCGGTGAAGTTGACGTCTTCGAGCAGCGCCATGCCGCTGAACCAGCCGACGTAGACCACGTCGAAGAAGTTCAGCATGTCCGGGTCGAGCTGCGAGGCGGCGATGATCGTCACCCGCCTTCCGTCGCGCGAGAGGATCGGCACGATGTCGGTCAGGGCATAGGATACCGAGAACGGCAGGTAATTGATTCCGACATCCTCGGCGGCGCCGTAGCGCTCCGGCTCGAGGTCCTGCATCTGGATCAGGTCGCTGCGCGAATTGACCCGGAAATCGCGGATCAGCCGCCCTCGCTCGGGGTTCAGCGGGTCGATCTCGCCGAACATGTAATAGTCGCCGACGACGATCAGCTTGGGACGCGGCGAATCGAGGAACGGCTGCCACAGCGCGTTTGCGGGCGGCGCCTCGCCTTGCCGCGGCAGCTCGCGACCGAGCAGGAACGCGCCCGCGAGCGCGGCGAGCGCAAGCAGGAGCACGGCGAGCGATCCCGGCCGGCGGCGCTCGCGCGGGGCGTCGCCGATCGCTTCGCCGCCGTTGCCGGCCGCCAGCCGCAGCGCGTACGTCCCCGGCGGCAGCGTCAGGCGAGCGCCAGCGGGGCCGTCGCCCTGGGCCGCGTAAAGGTCCTCGAGGCGCTTGCGCAGGCGATGGATGTAGACGCGCACGGTGGCGTCATCGACGCTCGTCTCGGTCTGGCCGAAAACCGTCTCGGCCATTTCGGCCTGCGAAGCCGCAGGCGTGTCAGGGCCGCGCCCGGCGAGGAAGTCGAACAGCTCGAGCAGGCGGCCGCTTTCGCCGAGCGCGCCGCTCGCACGCACGCGGGCGACTTCGGCGTCGAACACTGCCCGTGGTTCCTGCTTGCCCAAGCTGCCCCAATCCCCGCCGCACCGCGTGCCAAGCGCCATGTAACGCCGTTGTAACGCGGCCGATTACCGTAATTAACTTGGTTTGACGAGGCTCGCCGCAGCAAGCCGCGATGGCCACTGCGCCTTCCCTCTCCAAGACCACAGGAACCCGATGCCTTTGCCGACTTTTGACGCTCGCGCCGCATTGCTCGCCGGTGTCGCCAGCCTGGCGCTTGCGTCGCAAGCGGCCGCGCAGGCCGCGCCGCCGGTGGTCGAGGCGGAGGCGGCTGACGAGGCCGGCAGTGTCGGCGCGACCGACGACGACGCGGCCGTTGCCGCCGGCACCATGATCTATGTCTATGGCCGCGGCGAAAAGCGCATCGGCATCGCCGGCGCCGCCAGCGAAGGCGGCGTCGCAGGCGCCGACATCGACGTTCGTCCGATGCTCCGTCCTGGCGAGCTGCTCGAGGCCACCCCGGGCCTGATCGCCACCCAGCACTCGGGCGGCGGCAAGGCCAACCAGTTCTTCCTGCGCGGCTTCAATCTCGACCACGGCACCGACTTCGCGCTCTACATCGACGATTTCCCGGTGAACTTCCGCACCCACGGTCACGGCCAGGGCTACCTCGACGTCCAGGGCCTGATCCCGGAGATCGTCGAGCGGGTCGATTACCGCAAGGGTCCCTACCGGGTCGATGCGGGCGACTTCGCCTTCGTCGGCGGCAGTTCGATCACCACGCGCGACAGGATGGACCCGTTCGCCATCGCCGAGCTCGGCCAGTATGGCTACCGCCGGTTCGTGGCCGGCGGCTCGGTGCCGGTCGCAGGCGGCGACCTGCTGGTGGTGGGGCAAGCCAAGTTCAACGACGGCCCATGGCAGCTGCCCGAGGACTTCGACGCCTATTCGAGCTTCGCGAAATATTCGCACCCGGTCGGCATGGGCGACTTCCAGGTCTCGCTCAGCACCTACAACTCGAGCTGGGCGCCGACCGAGCAGCTTCCCGAGCGCGCGGTCGGCACGCTGGTACCCGACCGCTTCGGTTCGCTCGATCACACGTTGCGCGGCCGGACCGAGCGCGAGGTCCTGACGGTCGGCTACAAGTCCGACCACTGGCGGGTGACCGGCTACCTGCAGCACTACGACTGGAGCCTGCTCAACAACTTCACCTTCTTCCTCGACGATCCGGTCAACGGCGATCAGCGCCGGCAGTACGAGGAACGCTGGACCTACGGTGGCAGGCTCGAGCGCACCTTCGACGTGCTCGACAACCTGTCGCTGCGCCTCGGCGCCGAAGGCCGCATCGACGAGATCGGCCCGGTCGGCCTCGATGCAACGAAGGACGGGGCGATCCTCTACACCTACGGCGCGTTCGACGTGTCGGAGAAGTCGATCGGGCTCTATTCGGAGGCGATCTGGAAGCCGGTCGACCGGCTGATGGTGATCGGCGGCCTGCGGGGCGACTGGTACCGCTTCCGCACGACCGCGCTGGCCGGCGCGACCAGCTGGAGCGGCACCGCCAGGGATCACGGCATCGCGCCCAAGCTCGGCGTCAACTACGAGGTGTTCGACGGCATCGCGGTTTACGCCAACTGGGGCCAGGGCTTCCATTCGAACGACGCGCGCGGCGTGACCAATCCGGTCGATCCGGCGCCCGGCGTGGTCGAGGGCACGTTCAAGGAGCTGGGCGCGCGGTTCGAGCGCGGCGGGCTGATCCTGACCGGGGTGTACTGGTGGAGCTCGATCGAGAGCGAGCTGATCTACGTCGGCGATTCCGGCGCGGTCGAGCCGAGCGATCCGGCCAAGCGGCACGGCTACGAGCTGACCGGCTTCTGGAAGCCCAACGGCTGGCTGGCGTTCGACGCGGTATGGACCGGTTCGTCGGCGCATTACGTCGGCCTGCCGGCGGGGCAGAACTTCGTCCCCGGGGCGCTCGAGAGTTCGGGCGAGTTCGGCGCCTCGGCGATCTTCCCCGAGTTCAACCTGTCGGGCCGCCTGCGCTATCTCGGGCCACACCCGCTGCTCGAGGACAACAGCCAGCGCGGCGAGCCCACCACGCTGATCAACTTTCGCGCGGCGTGGACGCCGCAGCACTCGGGACTCAAGGGCTGGGAACTCTACGCCGAGCTGCTCAACGCGCTCGACAGCAAGAAGGACGACATCGACTACTACTACGCCACCCGCCTGCCGGGCGAGCCGCCGGAAGGGGTCGACGGCCGCAACAGCCGCGTCGTCGAGCCGCGGCAGTTTCGGGTGGGGGTCAAGAAGAGCTTCTAGCGCTCCTGTCGAGCGCCCGAAAGGCGCCGGCGCAGCGGGTTCGCGCCGCCGCCATGGGCCCGCCCGTCAAATGCATGGCGACGGGCGGGCCTTTTCGTTGCCGGGGATCGCCCGGAGGTGCGCGCCCAGCGCAAAATGACTTTCCTGCAGGTCATCGGGGGGTCCACACTCGGCCCCGGCTCTTTCAAATCGTCGTTCAATTCTCTCCTGTTTTTGCGCCTTGCGAAGGGACGCGCCAGACCCGCATGACGGACGCACCCATCCCGGCTCGCGCGCTCGACCTGCACGCCGCCCTCCCGTCGACGTCGCATGGACGCACGGCGTGACCCGTCACCCTGGATCCGTTTGATCCTCTAATAAATTGAGATTACATGTGAATATTTCGATGAGCGGCAGGACATCCTGGGTCACAGGGTGCGAACTTGACCCTTTCGTCAAGGTCGCTTGACGCGCTCACTTTGTCTGGTTACCTTGACAGTAATTCAAGGGAGCTTGTCCAGTGACTCACCGACTCGCCACGTCCTGCTACCTCGGCGCCGCAATTCTCGTGGCTGCGGCCGGGATATTCGAAGTCATCGACCCGACGACGATGATCGTGCTGATCGTCGTCCTCACCGGCTGCATCCCGGACTGCCGCAGGGCCTGTTTCGGTGGACGGAGGGCGTGACGATGGTTCGGATCAAGCCCGCGGCCAGGCGCAACCTGTCGCGCACCGCGATCGTGATGGCGATCTATGTGGCGGGCATTCTCGCCGCCAAGTACCTGATCGGCGAAGGGGGACTCACCGGCCCGCCCGCCTATGTTCTGGCGCTGGTCCCCGGCCTTGCCATGGCGGCGCTGTTCTGGACGAGTGGCAGGATGATCGCCGAGACCGAGGACGAATTCATGCGCATGCTGGCGGTGCGCCAGCACCTGATCGCCGCCGGCTTCGCGATGGCAGCCGCGAGCGTGTGGGGAACGCTCGAGATGTTCGACCTCGTGCAGCATGTCGGGGCTTTCTACATCGTCGTCTTGTGGACCGTCGGCATCTTCATCGGCATGATCGCCAACCGGATCACCCACGGCGTCTGGGGCCAGTGCCCGTGAAGAGCCGCCTGCGCGTGTTGCGTGCCGAGCGCGAGTGGAGCCAGCAGCAGCTCGCCGACCGCCTCGGCGTCTCCCGCCAGAGCGTCAACGCGATCGAGACCGGCAAGTACGATCCTTCGCTGCCGCTGGCGTTCCGGATTGCCGACGTGTTCGGCCTGGCCATCGAGCAGATCTTCCTGCGCGACTGAGCTGCCGCGTCCTTCCGCCCGCCGCGCGCTGCGGAATCTACGGATGGCGCGCTCCGCCGGGCGCATTTCACAATCGCCATATCCTGCTTTTGATCAATCGGGGAACCGAGCCGCCGCCGCCCGGTTCATCCCGGCGAAAGCGGACTGTGCAGTGCAACGCGCCGCCGCGGCGAGAAAAAGGAACAGGATACCAGTATGTTGCCTTTCGCAGTCGCACAATTCGCTTGCCAAGGTTCACGCTTCATGTTGCAGTGCAGCAAATACCCGAATCCGGCGCTTTCACTGGGAGGGGCGTGCCGGAGGATCCGCTCCAGGGGATGCCCATGACCGTTCACGACGCCGTCCTGATCCAGAAAGCATCGCCGACCGCCGGAGCCGACATCCAGTCGATCTTCCGCTTCGGCGCACCGCTGTCGCAAGACACGCGCCGCGTCGCCCTGGTGGGCACGTTCACTCCGCGCAAGTGCGGCATCGCCACCTTCACCACCGACATTTTCGAGAAACTCGCCGAATTTCATCCGGATATCGAGGTCGACGTCTACGCGCTCGACGACCCGGCCAATCCGTTGGTTTACGAAGGCGTTACCGGAACGATCGTGCAGGACGATCCCCAAGCCTATCTCGCCGCCGCACGCAGGATCAACGAAAGCGGCGCCGACGCGGTCTGGTTGCAGCACGAATACGGTATCTTCGGCGGCCCCGACGGCCAGATGGTGTGCGATTTCGTCGACCGCCTCGCCGCGCCCCTGATCCTGACGCCACACACCGTGCTCGGCGAACCGAGCGAGCGCCAGCGGCTAATCCTCGAGCACCTGGTCGAGCGCGCCAGCCGGATCATGGTGATGAGCCGCCATGCGCGCGACCTGCTGACGTCCCGCTACCACGCGCCGCGGGAGCTGCTGCAGGTCCTGCCACACGGCGCGCCCGACCGACCGTTCGGGCGGTCGGATTCGTTCAAGAAGCAGTTGGGCCTGGTTGGCAAGAACGTGTTGATGACCTTCGGCCTGCTTGGCCCGGGCAAGGGGCTCGAGCGGGTGATCGAGGCCTTGCCGGCGATCGTCGCAAGGCATCCCGACACCGTCTACCGGATCGTCGGCGCGACACACCCCAACCTGGTCGCCCGGGACGGGGAAGCATACCGCGAGCGGCTGCAGGCACTGGCCCGGCAGCTCGGCGTCGCCGACCACGTGCTGTGGGACAACCGCTTCCTCGACACCGACGAACTGCTCGACCAGCTGGAGGCCTGCGACATCTACGTCACCCCCTATTTCAACCTGCAGCAGTCTACCTCGGGCACGCTCAGCTATGCGGTCGCGCTCGGCAAGGCGGTCGTCTCGACGCCCTATCTTCACGCCCGCGAGCTACTGGCCGGAGGCGTCGGCGTGCTGATCGATCCCGACAGCGCCGACGCGATCGCCGCGGCGGTCAATGCGCTGCTCGACGACAAGGACGAACTGCATGCCCTGCAGCGGCGCGCCTATGCGCGCGGCCGCCAGACAATCTGGCCACGCTTCGCCGATGGGGCCGCGGCCCTGATCGATGCGGCGGTTGCCCGCGCCCTCCCCGCAGCGCCGATCACCGCCACCCCGGGCCTCTCGGGCGTATTCGGGATGTGTGACGGCACCGGCATGCTGCAACACGCGATCGGCGTAGTGCCCGACCGGCACCATGGCTACTGTCTCGACGACAACGCCCGTGCGCTGATGTTGATGAATCTGGCCTCCGGCCTCCCCGAACGCGAGCGCACCCAGTGGAGTCAGACGTTTGCCTCATTCGTCCAGCACGCCTGGAATAAGGATCGCGGCGGTTTCCGGAACTTTATGCGTTACGACCGCACCTGGTGCGAGGAGGTCGGCAGCGAGGATTCTAACGGCCGCGCGCTGTGGGCCCTCGGCCACACGATCGAATGCGCGCCCGACGAGGACATGCGCGCCTGGGCCTGGAACCTCTACGAGACCGCGTTGACCCCGTGCGCGGCGATGACCTCGCCGAGGACGATCGCCTTCACCATGCTCGGCGCCGCCGCGGTCCTGCGCGCGGTGCCAAGTCATCGCCCTTCGCACGATGTCATCCTCGCGGAAGGCGCCGCAGTGCTCCATCGCCTGCTGGACGGTACTCGCCGGCCGGACTGGGCGTGGTTCGAGACGGTGCTCGGCTACGACAATCCACGCCTGCCGCAGGCATTGATAGAAGCCGGGCTGGTGCTGGAGAACGACGCCTACGTTACCGCCGGGCTGGAGACGCTCGAGTGGATCGTCGCGCAGCAGATCGCTGCCAGCGGCCACTTCCGTCCAATCGGCTGCGAAAGCTACGGTCTCGAGCATGGCCATGTGCCGTTCGACCAGCAGCCGCTCGAAGCGCAGGCGGCGATCGACGCCGCGCACGCGGCCTACGCCGCGACCGGCGACGACCGCTGGTTCAACCACGCGACGGCAGCCTGGAACTGGTTCTTCGGCGCCAATGACCGCGGCGCGGTATTGGCCGACCTGGCCTCGGGCCGGTGCCGCGACGGCATCACGCCGCGCGGGGCGAACATCAATTGTGGTGCAGAATCGATCCTGGCCTTTCAACTCGCCCATTATTCCGTGCTAGCGCTCGCCCGCGCCCAGCAGCGCGATTCGATTGGAGAGCCCGGTGGGGGTCGAGCCCGCATTCCCGAACAGTCCGCTGCAAATTCTTGACGAGCGGCTCCACGCCGACCCGTCGCGCGTCGTCCTTCGCCCGTTCCATCTCGGCTGGCAGGCGAGGAACGCCCCCGGCAGCCGGGCGCTGAAGCTGGTCGCGGACATTGCCGCGCTGAGTGAAAAGCAAGTCAGGACGGAATATGCCCGCGTGCGGCAGGACTTCGTCGCGCGCCACTGGCAGACCGAGAAGATGTTCGAGGACCGGTTCGCCGAGGTCGAGGACACCGTCGGCTTCGACTGCTCGGACTTCTCGCCGACGCGCAAGCGGCTGGTCGGGGCGTTCTTCTGCCACGAGTACACGTACGCCGCGGCGGCGCTGATGAACCCGTCGATCGTGCCGCATCCCGACCAGAGCGGAATCGCCGGGGGCGCGGTGCGCTTCGTGCTGTCCCTGCGCGCGGTGGGCGAAGGGCACATCAGCTCGATCGCCTTCCGCGAAGGCATCGCCGAGCCCGACGGCACGTTCACGCTGTGGCCGCAGGGCACGTTCGCGACCTCGGTCGACCTCGACGACGCCAGCCTGCATGACAGCGACAGCGGCGTGATCGTCCACCGCCACGCGGAATCCAACCTGTCCAATACCGTGATCTTTCCGATTACCGAGCAGCAGGCAGGCGGCCTGGAGGACTTGCGCCTCACGCGCTTCGACCACGGCGGCGGCGACTACGAATGGATCGGCACCTATACCGCCTATTCGGGCCACGCGATCCGGTCCGAGCTGCTGCGCACGGTCGATTTCCGCCGCTTCCTGCTCGAGCCGATCGAAGGGCGGGCGGGCCGCAACAAGGGCATGGCGCTGTTCCCGCAAAAAGTCGGCGGGAAGTATGCTATGGTCGGGCGGCAGGACGGCAAGAACCTGTTCCTGCTGAGGTCCGAGCGTCTCGACCGCTGGAACAGCGAGGGCACGCTGCTGATGGAGCCCAAGTACCCGTGGGAGTTCATCCAGATCGGCAATTGCGGCAGCCCGATCCTGACCGATGCCGGCTGGCTGATCTTCACCCACGGCGTGGGCGCGATGCGCAAGTATTCGCTCGGTGCCGCGCTGCTCGACCGCGACAACCCGGCCAAGGTGATCGGCCGCACCGCCGAGCCGGTGCTGACCGCGGTCGATGCCGACCGCTCGGGCTACGTGCCCAACGTCGTTTATACCTGCGGCGTGCTCAAGGTCGGCGAGCGGCTGCTGGTGCCCTACGGCATCTCCGACAGCGCGGTGGGCTTCGCCACCGTGGAGATCAAGGCGCTGCTGGACTTGATGGTGTGACGGGGCGTTAGGCGGTCATGCTTCTCCAAACCCGGACCGTCGAGAAACCCTGGGGGAAGGACAAGTTGCCCCCGCCCTTCCACACGCCCGCCGGCAGGCGCATCGGCGAGATCTGGTTCGAGCCGCCGCTCGACCTGCCGCAACTCCTGGTCAAGTACATCTTCACCAGCGACAAACTGTCGGTCCAGGTGCATCCGTCGGACGCGCAGACCGAGGCCGCGGGCCTTGGACGCCAGGGCAAAGAAGAATGCTGGCTGGTGATCGACGCCGAGCCCGGTGCGACGCTGGGGATCGGGTTCGACAAGCCGGTGGATGCAGAGACCATGCACCGGGCCGCGCTCGATGGGTCGATCGAGCAAATGCTGGTGTGGCACCCGGTCAGGGCGGGCGACTTCTTCTACATCCCGGCCAATACCGTCCACGCGATCGGCGGCGGCTGTTCGATCATCGAGATCCAGCAGAACTCCGACATCACGTATCGCCTCTACGACTACGGCCGCCCGCGCGAACTGCACCTGGACCATGCCATCGCTGTGGCGAAGGGCGAACCGCACGAGGCGCAATTCCGGCGTCATGTGCCGGCAGGCGACGTGACGCTTGTCGACGGGCCGTATTTCCGGCTCGACCAGGTCGAGGGCCTGCCGATCTGCGAACAGGCCGCCCCCTATCGCGGCTGCCTGCTGGTCATCCCGCGCAGCGGCAAGGCCTGCGTCGAGGACGAGCCGGTGCTGCCGGGACAATGCGCGCTGGCTCACTCGATCGATGATGTGGTGTTCGACCCGCACGGGTCGTGCCTGATCGCGCAGCCGTGCCCGGTGGGTCCGGCCAAAAAAGCTACCTCCCTTTCCACACCGGCACCCGCTTCTCGATGAAGGCGGCCATGCCTTCCGCCTTGTCCTCGGTGCTGGCGAGGATTTGAAACTGCCTGCGCTCCAACAAAATGCCCTGTTCGAGCCCCAATTCGTCGGCGGCGTTGACCAGCTCTTTGCAAGCGGTCGCAGCGAGCGGCGCCATCCCGGCGACCGCTTGCGCGGTCTTGAGCGCTTCCTCCAGCAGTTCGGCGGCCGGCACGACGCGCGCGACAAGGCCGGAGCGCTCGGCTTCTGCCGCGTCCATCATCCGCCCGGTGAGGATCATCTCCATCGCCTTGGCCTTGCCGATCGCGCGGGTCAGGCGCTGGGTGCCGCCCATGCCGGGGGGCACGCCGAGCTTGATCTCGGGCTGGCCGAACCTTGCCGTGTCAGCGGCGATGATGAAGTCGGCCATCATCGCCAGCTCGCACCCGCCGCCAAGCGCGAAGCCGTTGACAGCGGCGATCCACGGCTTCCTTACCGCCTTCACCAGATGGCTGGTCCAGCGCGAAAACACGTCGGCGAGGTACATGAAGGCGCCGTCCTTGTCGGCCATCTCCTTGATGTCCGCGCCGGCGGCGAAGGCCTTTTCGCCCGTCCCCGTCAGCACCGCGCAGCGTTGCGCCGGGTCGGCCTCGAACGCGGCAAAGGCCGCGATCAGGTCTTCGAGCACCGCGGCGTTGAGCGCGTTGAGTGCGTCGGGGCGGTTGAGCGTGACCAGCGTCACCGCCCCGCGCCGCTCGACGAGGATATTGGCGTACTCGGTCATACCACTCCGAAAGCGAGCATCGCGTCGGCGACTTTCTTGAAGCCGGCGATATTGGCACCCTTGACGTAGTCGACGTGGCCGCCGGGCTGGGTGCCGTAAGTCAGGCAGCGGTCGTGAATGCCGTCCATGATGTCGCGCAGCATCGCCTGCAGTTCGGATTCCTTCCAGCTGCGCCGCTCCGAGTTCTGGCTCATCTCGAGGCCCGAGACGGCGACCCCGCCGGCATTGGCTGCCTTGCCCGGCGCGAACAGGATCTTCGCCTGCTTGAACGTGTGTACCGCTTCGAGGTCCGACGGCATGTTGGCCCCTTCCGAGACCGCGAAGCAGCCGTTGCCGATGAGCGCCCTGGCGTCCTCGCCGAGCAGCTCGTTCTGAGTCGCGCAGGGCAGCGCCACATCGCACGGCACGTTCCACGGGGTGGCGGCCTCATGGAACGTCGCGCCGGTGAAGTGGTCGGCATATTCGCTGATCCGCCCGCGGCGGTGGGTCTTGTGCTCCTTGACCCACTGCACCTTCTCCAGCGTCAGCCCCTCGGGATCGTGGATGAACCCGCCCGAATCCGACAGCGTGATCGGCACCGCGCCGAGCTGGATCAGCTTCTCCGCCGCGTGCGTGGCGACGTTGCCCGAGCCCGACACCACCGCACGCAGGCCTTCGAGGTCCCGGCGCTTGTGCTTGAGCATGTTCTCGAGGAAGTACACCGCGCCGTAGCCGGTCGCCTCGGGCCGGATCATCGATCCCCCGTATTCGATGCCTTTGCCGGTCAGCACGCCGGTGAACTGGTTGGTGATACGCTTGTACTGGCCAAACATGTACCCGATCTCGCGCCCGCCGACGCCGATGTCGCCCGCCGGCACGTCCACGTCGGCGCCGATGTGGCGGTAGAGTTCGGTCATGAAGCTCTGGCAGAAGCGCATGATCTCGCGCTCGCTCTTGCCCTTGGGGTTGAAGTTCGCCCCGCCCTTGCCGCCGCCCATGGGCAGGCCGGTGAGCGCGTTCTTGAAGGTCTGCTCGAAGGCGAGGAACTTGAGCACGCTTTCGTTCACGCTCGGGTGGAAGCGGATACCTCCCTTGTAGGGACCGATGGCGTTGTTGTTCTGGATGCGATAGCCGCGCTGGACGCGGATCGAGCCAGCGTCGTCCTCCCAGCATACGCGAAAGCTGACCACGCGGTCGGGCTCGGCGATGCGGCGGAGAATCTGCTCGGAGTGGTAGGGCTCCTTGTCGTCGATGAAATCGAAGATGTCCTCGGCTACTTCCTGCACCGCCTGCACGAACTCCGGCTGGTGTGGATTGCGCTTGTTCACCCCTTCCATGAAGGTGGCGAAATCGACGTGATCGGAAACTGCCATCTTGCTTCCCCCCTTGGTAGTCGCGAATCCCGGCGGGTTATGAACCCGCCCGCCGCCTTTGCACAATGGCCAACAGGCGCGTTCGGCGGGGCATTGCGCGCTTGCCAGTGATGGTCGCATAGCCCACTCTCGGGCGGCCAAGAATCGCGTTCCGCAGGAGGGGTGAGGGAATGCAGTGGTTCCTGTCTCGCGCAGTTGGGGCCGCGTTCGGCGCTGCCCTGCTGTCGGCGCCGCTGCCCGCGATGGCGGCCACCCCTGTCGAGAGCGAAAGCTTCCCGATCGGTACCCAGGGCGCCGTGTGCGAAGCGCATGGCGTCATGCTGGGCGCGGCGCGGGCGACGCTGTTCGACCGCAAGTGGGCACTGATCTGCAGCGACGTCGACCGCCCGATCGGCACCGCGTTCAGCTGGAAAGGCGCGCGCGCCGGCGACCGTCTCGGCCGCGGGCGCGACACCGCCATTGAATGCGGCGAACCGACAAGCGCCTCGGACGTCGCGGCGGGAGCGGTCGTCCGCCGCTGCCGCGAACAGGGCACCGGCCTCGAATGGAACAGCTATGCGGTCGCGGCCGGCGGCTGGGTGCACGTGGTCGAAGGCATCGCCGCGTTCGACGGTGCGCTGCGGCTGGCGCTGGCTAATCTGGTCGAAGGCCGGATCGTCCCCGGCGCGGTCGATATCGTAACCACAGGAGGAAGCGGATCGCTCGCCCAGGCGCTCGCGTCGCTCGGCAGCGAGGACCAGTTGATCGGCCAGGGCTATCGCCGCAACAACGCCGGCGAATACACCCAGGCCGAGGAGTTCTTCCGCACCGACGCGCCCGCTGCGAGCAGCGACGCCAACGCTGCCACGCTCGCCGAGCAGCGCCACGAACTGCTCGTCAACCGCGCCCTGCAGTTATCCAACCTTGGTCGTTACGACGAGGCCGCACGGCTGTTCGCGCAGGCGCACGCAATGGGTTCGCGCGACGGCATCCAGGCGCGACTGCTGCGCAATTTCGAGGCCATCGATGCGCTCAACCGGGGTGACCTCGCCCAGGTGGCGCCGATCCTCGCCCGGCCGGTTCCCGAGGTGGCGCAGCCCGTGCAGACTGCCTCCGGTGCGCTGGAGATCGACCGCCCGCTCGCCGCGAGTCTCAATTCCGGCCTTTCCGCCGGCTTGACCGATTCGATCGGGCAGGAGACGCGCCTGACCCGTGCCGAGCGCGCGGCGATCATCGATGCGCAGGCGCGGCAGATCGCCGGCACGGCGCTGCGGGTCGAGGGCAAGGCCGACGAGGCGCTGGCCGAGCTCACCTCGGCGCGCACAGCGATTCAGCAAGTCAAGGAAGGGCGCGTGCTGAGCGCAGCGCGGCTGGAAGCGCAGATCCTCTCGGAGATGGCCATGGCGCACGAGAGTCGCGGCCGCCTCGGCGAAGCAGACGCGCTGCTGCGCGAAGCGCTGGCGCTGACCGAGCAGCGCTATCCCGGCAGCGCGTCGGTCGATGCCGCCAAGGCCCGCCTCGCCGCGTTCCTTTCGCGCCGCGGGCAGCGTGCCGAGTCGATGGCGCTCTATCGCAGCGTTGCCACCGATCTGGTCGGGCAGCGGTCGGCGCTGGTCGGGCTCGAGAACCAGCTCAGGCCCTATTTCACGATGCTGGTCGAGGATCTGCCCCAGCAGCCGCAACTGGTGAACGACCTGTTTCTCGCCAGCCAGCTGATCGAGCGCCCGGGCGCCGCGCAGACGCTGGCCCAGCTCACCCGCCAGCTTTCGGCCGGCAGCGGCGAGGCATCGGACCTGTACCGCCGCGCCAACTCGGTCGACCGCGAACTGGCGCGCCTCAACTTGTCGATCGCGCAGACCCAAGCGAACGAGGAAGGATCCGCGCAGGCGCTCCTGCCCGAGCTTCAGGACCGCCGGATGCGGCTCGAGGCGACGCAGCTCGAGCTGCTCGATGCGCTGTCGGCCTATGCCGCGTACCGTTCGGTGGCCCACTCCTACGTGACCGCCGACGAGATGAAGGCCCTGCTGGCGCCCGGCGAGGGGTATCTGAAGCTGGTCCGCCTCGGCGACCAGATGTTCGCTGTCTACGTTTCGCAGCAGCGCTCGACCGGGTGGCGGGTGGCGGCGAGCGACCGGCAAGTGGCCGACCTCGTCGCGGCTTTGCGCGACAGCATCTCGGTCAGCATCGGCGGAATCAACGCAACCTATCCTTTCGACATCGACGATTCGCGCAAGCTGTATGACGCTCTGTTCGGCCCGGTCTCGGACGATCTCGCGCGCCTCGACCACCTCGTGTTCGAGCCCGACGGCGCCCTGCTGCAGTTGCCGATCAACCTGCTTACCGCCGACCAGGCAGGGACCGATGCCTATCATGCGCGGGTGAACGCGGGCGGCGACGAGTTCGACTTCCGCGGCATCCGTTGGCTCGGGCGCGACAAGGCGATCAGCACCGCGCTTTCGCCGGCGAGCTTCCGCGACGCGCGCCGTGCGCCCAGCTCTGCCGCCGGACGCGCTTACATCGGGCTCGGCGAGAACGCGCCGATCGGCCCCGCCGGCCGAACGGCGCTCACCCGCGGTGTCGAGGGGCAGACCGAAAGCGGCTGCGAAGTGCCGCTTGCCTCGTGGAACCGCCCGATCCCCGACGACGAGCTGGTCCTCGCCGCGCAGGTCTTCGGGCCAGCGCGGTCGGATCTGGTGACCGGCGCCGCCTTCACCGACACCGCGATCGAGCAGCGCCAGGACTTGGACAGGTTCCGCATCGTCCACTTCGCGACCCACGGCCTGGTGACCGCGCCCCGGGCCGGATGCCCGGCCCGCCCGGCGCTGCTGACATCGTTCGGCGGTGCGGGCTCGGACGGCCTGCTCGAATTCGCCGACGTGTTCGACCTCAACCTCGATGCCGATCTCGTGATCCTGTCTGCCTGCGATACCGCAAGTCGCGCTGGCCTCGACGTGACCCGCGAGGCGGGCATCGAAAGCGGCGGCGGGCAGGCGCTCGACGGCCTCGTGCGTGCGTTCATCGGTGCCGGCGGGCGGCAGGTGATCGCCAGCCACTGGCCGGCGCCCGAAGAATACGGGGCGACCCGGCGGCTGTTCGCGGGCTTCTTCGAAAGCCCGCCGGGTACCAGCCAGGGCGAGGCCCTGCGCAAGGCACAACTCCAGCTGATGGACGACGCGGAGACCTCGCATCCGTTCTACTGGTCGGGCTTCGCCCTGATCGGGGACGGCGAGCGGCCGCTGTTCTCAGGTTCCTGAGGCCCGAACCATAGCCGGGGGCATCTTCGCGCGCGGCTGGCGCGGTATCCGCGCAGCCGGGACCAGGCGTCTTGTGCTGGCCGGGCTGCTGCTCCTGGCCGCGGTGCTGCTGGCGCGGTTCAGCTGGAACTATCCGGCGCTCGACGGGAGCAGGCAACCGACGCCGATTACCGGCGACGCGGAACGCGCGCTTTATGACCTGCGCGTCTTTCGCCTCGCTCCTTCGGCCGAGCAGGACGGCCGGGTCCTCATGGTGGTCTACAACGACCAGACGCTGATCAAGGCCCGCAAGCGATCGCCGCTCGACCGCGGCCTTCTGGCACAAGCCCTGCGCAATCTCGACGCGATGGGCGCCAAGGCCATCGGCATCGACATCCTGTTCGACCAGCCGCAGGACGAGGACGACGAGCTCGTCGCCACGATGCGCGCAATGAAGACACCGGTTTCGGTGGCCTACGCCGAAACCAGCGTGAACGAGAACGACATCTTCTACTACCAGCAGCAGTACCTCGAGGGCTTCCTCGCGCGTCTCCAGGGCAGCAAGGCGCGCCCGGCGAGCATCACGCTCGACAACGAGTCCGGCGTCACGCGCGTCTGGCCCGCCATATCTCCGAAACTGCCGCCCACGCTCGGCCGCTCCATGCTGGCCTCCGCGGGCGAGTCAGCGAGGACAATGCCCGGCTACGAAGGGGCCATTCGCTATCGCCATCCGCTTTACGACGAGCGGCCGGTCTACCAGTCGCTGGCGATCGATCTGTTCACCGATCCCGAACTCGCTCCGCTCGTCGCGCCGCAAGTGGCCGGGCGCTACGTCCTGATCGGCGGCGACATCGTCGACTACGACCGCGTCGAAACGCCATTCACCAGCCTGCAGGACACGGCCGACAAGAATGTCGCCCTCAACGACATCCTGCCGCCGGGAATCGAAATCCACGCGACGATGATCTCGCAGATGCTCGACGGCGCACGCCTGCCCCGCCCGGGCCCGGCCATGCTCTGGCTGCAAGCGCTGCTCGTGGTGCTCGCTGCCGCGCTGACCGGGCTGCTCGAATTGCGCACCTTGAAGGTCGTGCCGCTGCTGGCGGCGGAAATCGGGGTGATCCTGGGTCTGCCGTTCCTGCTGCAGGCGAACGGCATCGACACCTATCTCTACCCCTCGGTCGGGCCGGCGCTGGCGTGGATCCTTGCCTTTGCCGGCGCCACCTCGACGGCGCGCGCCTCAGGCGCTGTGCAGCGGCGCTTCGCGCAGGGCGCGCTCGGCAAGTACCTCCCGCGCGAGATGGCCGAGGAGATCATCGAGCATCCCGAACGCCTGGCGCTGCACGGCGAGAAGAAACAGATCTTCGTGCTGTTCAGCGACCTCGAGGGCTTCACCAAGATGAGCCATGCATTGCCGCCGGAAACGGTCGCGCGTCTGGTCAATCGTTACCTCGACATGCTGAGCAAGGTCGTGCTCGACCACGGCGGAGTGATCGACAAGTTCGTCGGCGATGCGGTGGTGGCGTTCTGGGGCGCCCCGATCGCGCGGCCCGATGACGGCGAGCGCGCGGCGCGCGCGGGCTACGCGGTGTGGCAGGCTGGCGAGGAGTTCCGCCGCACGGTCGAAGCGGGTATCCCGCCGATCGGCAAAACCCGCGTCGGACTGCACTGGGGCGAAGCGGTGGTCGGCAACTTCGGCGGGGCGAGCCGCATCCAATACACCGCGCTCGGCGATTCGATGAACACCGCGTCGCGGCTCGAGGCGGCCAACAAGGCGCTCGACTCGAGTGTAATGGCGAGCAAGGAATTCGCCGACCGCTCGGGGCTCGACTGGTGGCGGCCAATGGGTCGCGTCGTGCTGCGGGGCAGGAGCAAGCCGGTCGACCTGTTCGAGCCCGCGCCCGGCTTCCCGCTCGAGGACCGCACGGTGCTGTACCAAGCGATGATCCTGATCGACTCCGACCGCGAGGCGGCGATCGAAGTCCTCGCCGGGCTGGTCGAGCGCTATCCCGATGACGGCGCGCTGGCCAACTTACTGCAGCGCACGCGCAAGCTCGGAAAAGAGCGGGCGTTTGTGCTTGGTTAGCCGCGAATTTCGCTGACAATCGGGCGACAGATTTGGTAGGGCTACGTAGTGATCCGAATAATGGGATGTGAATCGATGTCCTTCCCGCGCACGAAAATGATGGCGGCGGCGCTCGCGGCCGCGACAGCGGCGCTCGCCCCTCTTGCGGCTTTGGCTGGAGTGGTGGTTTCCGCCAGTGGGCCTTCGGCGGCCAGTTACCCGGTCGGCAAGAAGATCAGCGACAGCGAACGGATCGTGTTGCGCGCAGGCGACACGCTGACCGTGCTCGACGGCCGGGGCACACGTGTGCTGCGCGGTGCCGGGACATATTCGCTGAACCAGCAGGCCGGACCCAGCCAGCGCGGCACCTTTGTCGTGCTGACCGAGCAACGCTCGGCCCAGCGGATGCGCACAGGGGCGGTGCGCAATGCCGCGGACGAAGGGCCGAAGCATTCGCCGAACCTGTGGTACGTCGACGTCGACCGGCCTGGCAACGTGTGCCTCGCCTCGACCGACCGCGTACGTCTGTGGCGCAACACGATCGAGGGCGACGTGACCTATTCGCTGAGCACAGCCGGCGGCGGCAAGGAAACGGTGACCTTTGCCGACGGCGAGATGCTGGCGCCCTGGGATACGACGGTGCTGCCGGTTTCCAACGGCGCGGTCTATCGCATCGCCGGCCCTGGCGGGGCTTCGCCCAGCGAATTCCACTTCACTGTGCTCGACGGCGTTTCGGACAATCCTGAAGGCCTCGCCGAACAACTGATCGAGCACGGCTGCACACAGCAGCTCGAGCTCTTGTCCACGGCGATGCTGATCGCCGAAGGATAGGAGCCTCGCCGCAACGACGGCGAGAGGGGGTCGCAGGTCTTGGGCGTGACGGGTGGCTCCCACCCGCGCGTGGCGAGCAGCGTTGGGGGTCGCATGGGGTTTTTCGCGAGTCAGCCGTGCCATCCGAGAGCCCGCGTTCTGCCGCTGGCATTGGCCTCAGCGCTGGCGGCGGCGGCTCCCGGCGCGGCCTGGGCTCAGGCGCAGCCCGTTCCGCCCAGCCGCGAAGAGCTTGACCTCGGACGGCCGGCGGCCCGCGATACACGCGACAGCCGGCTGTCGATCGAAGGCGACATCGAGCGCGGACCCTGTCCGCTGGCCGATCCCGCGCTGGCTGCCACCCGCGTGACCTTCGGCTCCGTCGAGTTCGGCGGCCTCCCCGGGATCGACCCAGCGACGCTCGACCCGGCCTGGCGCGAATTCGCCGGCGGCGAGCAGCCGGTTGCGGCGCTATGCGAAGTGCGCGATCGCGCAGCGACGATCCTGCGCAACCTCGGCTTCCTTGCCGCGGTGCAGGTGCCGCCACAGCGCATCGAGGCCGGCGGCACGGTGCGCATGGACGTGCTCGCCGCCAGACTGGTCGAAGTGCAATTGCGCGGCGACGCCGGGAACAGCGAGCGGCTGATCGCCGCGCATCTCTCCCGCCTGACCGAGCGGCCTTGGTTCAACACCCGCGAGGCCGAGCGCGAGCTGCTGTTGCTGGAGGACCTGCCGGGCTTCGACGTGCGCCTCGTGCTGCGCTCGGCCGGGCGTCAGCCGGGCGAAGTGGTCGGCGACGTGGTCGTCACGCGCCGTCCGTTCGAGCTCGTTGCCGGAGCGCAGAACCTCGGCTCGCGTGCAACGGGCCGCGAAGGCGGCTTCGTCGCGCTGACCGCGAACGACCTGATCGGCCTCGGCGACCGCACTACGCTCAGCTACTACAACACCTTCGACTGGAACGAGCAGCGCATATTCCGCGCCTCGCATGATCTGGGGCTCAATGCCGACGGCTTGCGGATCGGCGGCAGCGTGCTGCTGGGCCACAGCGAGCCGAGCGTGGGCGGAGCGCCGTTCGAGACCGACACCTTCGCCGCCGAAGGCCATGCGTCCTATCCGGTCATCCGCCGCCAGACCCAGTCGCTGTTCGCCGCCGCAGGCCTCGAGTTCGTCGAGCAGGAACTGTCGTTCGGCGACACGCTGCTGAGCCGCGACCGCTTGCGGGTGGTCTTTGCCCGGATCCAGCACGAGATGATCGATCCGGCCAGTGGCCGCGGCCGCAACGGCTTCACCGCCCGCGAGCCGCGCTGGCACAGCGGCTTTTCGCTCGAATTCCGGCAGGGATTGAGCGGACTCGGCGCCAGCGACGACTGCGATCCGCTGACCGACTGCCTGCCGCCTAATCTCCCGATCAGCAACCTAACGGCGGATCCGAGCGCGTTCGTCGCGCGCCTCGACGGCACCTTCGAATTCAGGCCCGTGCCGCGGTTCACAGTCGCCCTGTCGCCGCTGGCCCAGTTTTCTGACGGTCCGCTGCTGTCGTATGAACAAGCCAGCCTAGGCAACTACACGATCGGGCGCGGGTTCGATCCGGGGGTCGTGCTCGGCGACCGCGCGCTCGGCGGCTCGCTCGAACTGCGCTACGGCTCGCTGTTCCCGCCCAAGGCCGACGCGTTCGCGTTCGAGCCCTTCGTGTTCCTCGACTACGCGAAGGCCTGGCTCGACGATGCGGCGGGCGGGATCGATCCGCACCACGTGGTGAGCGCCGGGGGGGGAATTCGCGGACGGTGGGGCGACCGCGCCGATTTCGCGCTCACGCTGGCCGTTCCGCTGGACCGCGCCGGTTTCCAGACCGCCACGCCCGACCCGCGCCTGCTGTTCACCATCACCACGCGCCTGCTGCCTCGGGGAGAGCCATGATGCGCAAGACCCGCTTGTCACGCCGCCCGGGCCGCGCACCCGCACTCCTGGCGGGTTGCGCGATTGGGGCGATGCTGGTTGCTCTATCCTCTCCCGCGGCCGCCCAGTCCTTCAACGGCACGCCAACGGTCGTCGCCGGGTCGGCCCTCATCACGCCGGGCGCCGGATCGCACGACATCATCATCCAGAACGCCGAGACGGTGATCAACTGGGCCGCCGTCGACGGGACGGGGAGCGGCGCGATCGACTTTCAGCCGGCCGGGACCACGGCGGTGTTCCGCGATGGCGGCGGCCTTGCGGACTACACCGTCCTCAACCGCATCCTGCCGGTGAACGGCAGCGGCGCGCCGACCGCATCGACGGTCAGCTTCAACGGGACCGTCAACAGCCTCCTCGCCAACGTGCAGGGGGGCAACGTATGGTTCTACAGCCCGACCGGAATCATCGTCGGGCCCACGGCGCAGTTCAACGTCGGCAGTCTCATCCTGACAACCGATGACATCCAGTTCGTACCTGCCGCCATCGGACCAGGTTCGATCTACGGCCCCGGTGGATTGGTGCAGTTTCGCGGGTCGGCGGATTCGACGGGCTTCGTAGCAGTGCAGGCGGGCGCGCAGATCAATGCCCAGTATGCCGCCGGGACGAGCGCCTACGTCGCGCTGGTGGCGCCGCGCGTCGTGCAGAACGGCACGGTCCGCGCAGACGGCCCGATCGGCTACATCGCCGGCGAGCAGCTCGACATGACTATCAACGCCGGGCTGTTCGATTTCGCGATCAGCGTCGGCACGACCGATGCCAACGGCATCGTCCACGGCGGCACCACCACCGGCCCGGCATCGACCGCGCTGACCGACCAGCAGCGGATCTCGATGGTCGCGCTGCCCAAGAACAGCGCGCTGACCATGCTGCTGTCGGGCGTCGTCGGTTATGCCCCGGCGGCCACTGCAGCCAGCGACGGCAGCTCGATCGTCCTCACCGCGGGCTTCACCAACAACGGCCCGACGGTGGTGCCGGCCAACCGGCTCGGCAACATCCAGATCGGCAGTGTCGACTTCCGCAACCGGCTGACGGGTTACGCGACCGATACGATCGATCTTGCCTCGGTCTCCGCAACCCGGAGGTTCGAAGGAGACACCACCAAGCTGCTGGCGGTGAATGCCATCGATCTCACCGCCGGCGTCGCCGAGACGGTGGAGGCGTTCGGCGCGCTCGGACTCTATGCCGGCGCTCCAGGGGTTGGCGGCACGATCAACGTCAGCGCACTGTCCGGCAGCACGCTCTCCGTCACTGGCGGTCTCACGCTGGTCGCCAACGGCGATGCCGCGTTCTACGACAAGACCACACCCTTCCTCGACGGTACGGGAGGGAGCATCACGGTGCTCGCCGACGGAGGGACCATCTCGGTTCTCGCCGACGCCAACAACCCCACGCTGCCCCCGTTCCTTTACGCTGATGGAACTGGCGTCGGCAATTTCGATGCCGTCGCCGGTGGTACGGGAATCGGCGGCACGATCGCCATGACTGTGACGGGAAACGGCTCGATCACGGCCGCTTCCACTTCGCTGTTCGCAGGCGGATCGGGCGGAGCCTCGGCCGGGACATCGGCCGGCATCGGCGGCGTCGGGACCGGCGGCCTGGTCACCGTTCGGGACAATGGCGGCGTGCTGGGTCTTGGCTCGGTCGGCCTGTACGCCACGGGCGGCGGCGGAGATGCCGATGGCCAAGCCGGCAACGGCACGGGCGGGCACGTGGTCATCGACATCCACGGCCAGGCCCAGAATTGGGCCGATCTCTATGTCGACGCCTCGGGAACTGCCGGGCTACCGATAGGCGCCGGGGCGGGGGGTGAGGCCGTCTCGCCGACCGATGCGATCGCCATGACGGTAACCGGGCCCGGTTCGCTGACGCTCGCCGCCAACGCCTATCTCGGCGCCAACGCCTATTCCGCCATGAACGGAGCGGCAGGCTTTGCCGGCCAGGCTGGCGGCGTCGCGCTTACGGTCGGCGGCGGCGGGACCCTCGTGGCCGGCGGCACGATCGTTGCCGAGGCGGACGCCCTGTTCAACAGTGACCTGCTGCTGGGCAGCGCGCTGTCGACGCCCAATCAGCGCGGCGGCGCCGTCACCGTGACCGCCGACGGCGGCAGCATCACGGCGGCGGGCCTCGAAGCCAGTGCCGACGCGACCGGCAGCTACGCCGCGACGAGCGCGGGAACGGCCATGGGCGGGTCGGCGACCGTAATGGCCCGCAATGGGGGCGCGATAACGGCGCTGGGCGCGGGCCAGGCCCTCACCGTCTCCGCGAACGGCTACGGCGCGCCCGGCGTTGCGGCGGCCGACGCCGTTGGCGGGACGGCGCGCCTGATCGCCGAGGACGGCACGGTAAACGTCACCGGCGGTGCCGTCGTCACCGCAAGCGGCAAGGTCGCCGATCTGGCCACCATCCCCTTGTCCGCCACGGGGTTCGACGCACGGGGCGGGGTCGCGGCCGTCGAGCTGCGTCCAGGGACGCTCGGCACAGCCAGCGTCGATGCAGGCAGCCTCGATGTCCTGGCACTGGGCGATGCGCGATTCATTCCGAATTTCGGCTCGCCGCCTCCTGGCGGAAATCCGATCGACGGCAACGCGGGCAACGGCGCCGGGGGTACAGCCAGCCTGACCGTCGGCGCGGGCAATCTCACGGTTGCCGCGGCGAGCGTGGATTCGAGCGGTACCGGAGGCGCCTCGGGAGCTTCGAACCTGGCGGTGGCGTTCCGCTCGGGGAACGGGACCGGCGGCGTCTCCCGCCTGTCCGCGACCGGTGGCACTAGCTCGATCAGCAATCTTTCGATCTTGGCGCTGGGCACTGGCGGGGGCGGTGCGCCCGATGCCAACAGCGGACAGCTCGCGTCGGCAGGCGGCGGCGCCACCGGGGGCACGGCCGAACTGTTCGTCTCGAATGGTCTGCTCGATGCACCCGTCATCAACGTGGAGGCCAGCGCACTGGGTGCCGACGGTATGGGTCATCTCGCCGCCGGCGGCCTCGGCGGCAACGGCGGCTTCGCGGTTGGCGGCACGACCCGGTTCACTATGCCTGGCGGCAGCACCGGCAGGTTCACGACGACCCAGCTCAACCTCGATTCGCGCGGCTTTGCCGGCGCTGGCGGTAATTCGCTTGCCGGCGTGGGCGGCAACGGCGGCGACGCGACCGGCGGCTCGGCCATCGCGTCGCTGAGCGACGGCGCTTTCGTGCTCGGGCCCTTCCGCGCCTACGCGGACGGCTATGGCGGCTTCGGCCTCGATGGCGGGCTCGGCGCAGAGGGACACGGCGGCAGCGCGCAGTTTTCGGTGGTCGACAGCGCGGGACCGGCGGGCGTTCGCAGCGTCGACGACATAAGCCTGTTCGCCAGCGGCTTCTCAGGCTCGGGCGCCAGCGGCTTTGCCGCCACCGATGCCGGCAGCACGACGCTGGTGGTTCATGCGGCCAACGCCGCGTCTGCGATCTCGACCAACGGCGGCCTCCTCGCCAATTCGCGGGGAACCCGCGGCGCGCCGGGCGCGGGATTCACGGTGAGCGTCGCGGGCGCGCCGTTCGACATCGGCGGCAATGCCTTCGTCGATACCGCACGCGACGCGGTGATCACTGCCGCCCAGCCCTTCAACATCAATGGCATCCTGTCGCTCAATGCGCGGTCGCTGACCGAAACCGGCCAGTTGGCCGCCACCGGACCGATCGCGATCACCACGACGGACTTCCTTGCCGCCGAGCGCATTCGGTCCGGGGCGACAACCTCGCTGTCCGCGACCAACGGACCGCTGACGGTTTCGATCGACCTTGCGTCGGCCGGCAATGTCAGTGCCACGGCGCGCTCCATCGACATCCACTCGCTCGGCGCGCTGAGCTTCGGGCTCACGCAAGCGACCGGCGGCAACCTTTCAATTGCCACGGTCAACGATCTGACGCTGCCGACTGCCAACGCGACGGGAGCCATCACGCTTGCCAGTTCCTCGGGCAGCATCGTGTCGGCCACTGCGCTGAATGCCGGCGGCGCGTTCGCGGCCAACGGGGCCACCGGTGTCAACCTCGCCACGGTCAGCTCGGGCGGGACGACGTCGCTACAGAGCGCAGGCGGCGCAATTGGCGTCACCAGCCTTACGTCAGCAGGCGCGGTCACCGCCAGCGGCCGCTCGGTCACCATCAGCTCGACAGGCGGTCTAACCTTCGCGGACCTGCGGGCCACTGCCGGCGATATCGGCGTGTCGGTCGGCGGCCCTCTCACGCTCACGCAAGCCAATGCGACCGGCGCAATCAACCTGCTTGTCTCGACCGGCGGCCTTGTCGGCACCGGCCCGATCGCTGCCGGGGGGCTGGTCAACATCGACAGCGCTTCCGGCATCGACCTGGCCATCCTGACCTCGGGCGCCACAACCCAATTGCGCGCGGCCGGCGGACCGGTGGCGATCGACAACTTGCTCTCTGCCGGCGCCGTCTCTGTGCTCGGGCAGTCGGTCGACATCGCTTCCACCGCAGGCCTGACGTTTGCCAGTGCCAGCGCCACGGCGGGCGGGGCAAGGATCCAGACCGGCGGCGCGCTCACTGCACAGACCGTCAGCGCGAGCGGCCTCGTCGACCTGCGCTCGGGCGGACCGCTCCACACAATCGGCGACGTGTCCGGCGGTGCGATCGCCCTGCAATCGAACGGCAACTTCGACGCCGACGCGAACCTGGTTTCGGCCGGGAACCTGGCCATCAACGTCCTCGGCACTTTCACCCTCGCCGGCTCGGCGCGCGGCACGACGGTTACGGTCGCCTCGTCAAATATCGTGCTCGGCAGCGGTGCCGCGCTCGGTCGGCGCGGACTGACGACCGACCTGACCGTGCTCAACCTCAACCCGGCCGTGACCACCAACCTCGGCGGCGCAGCGCAAGGCTACAGCCTCGACCAGGCCGAGGCGCTGCGGTTGTTCGCCGACATTCGCATGACCTTGGGTGTGCAGGCGGCAACCGTCCCCGCGGGCACGGGCAACATCGCGATCGGCGACCTCGCCATGAGCTTCGGAGCCACCGGCAATATCGGCGCCGGGGGCACGCTCAAGGTCTCCGGCCCGGCGACGATCGATATTGTCGGCGACGTTGCTCTGACGACCGCCAGCGCGGCCGACACCTTCACCATCGATCCGACGCTCGTGCGGCTCAATACCGACACGGGCTCGATCGCCCTGCTGAGCGGCTCGGGCGCGCCGCTCGGCCAGCTGCGGATCGTCGGCGATACGGTGGCGGTGGCGACCGGCGCCGTGCTCGGCCAGATCGGGTCGGCAAGCGGCATTCGCTCGCTCAGTGCGCTGCTCGACGTGCCCGGCAATACCGCGGATCCGCTTCGCGCCGGATCGATCTATTTCGACGTGGTCGGGGGCCTGTACATACAGAACACGGGCGCCTCGACGCGGATCGCCGATCGCCGCGGTTTCACGACCGGCGCTATCGCCATCGATACCGCCTCGCCGTCCACCCGCATCGTCATCAACGGACAGTTGCTGCGCCCCATCGGTTCCGTGACGGGCACCGACGTGACTCCCCTCATCACCATCAACGGCACCGCTGCGGCCGCTGGCGGCCGGTTCGACCCGGCCTCCACCGTCAACGGCTGCCTGATCGGCAGGTTGTGCTTCGACGTGGCATTCAATCCTCCCAACAGCGAGGATCTGGAGACCCCGGTCGGCTCGGACGAGGGGGCCGGATCGCTGTTCGTGGCGCCGTTGATCCAACTCGCGGACACCGAGCCACTGATCACGCCGCCGCTGGTAGACGAGCCGATCACCGGCGTCGGCAACGACGATCTGTGGCAGCCGCCCTGCGACGATCCCGACGAGGACTGCGACGAAGGGGACGAAGGCCAGTGACGGGCGTGACGGCCCGGAACGCGGCGCCCGCGCGGCGTGCCTGGCTGGCGGCGGCGCTGAGCCTGCTGCTCGCCATGCCGCTGGTAGGCGCGACCGCCCAGGACGCCGGTCGAACCGGCGGCCGCTATCTCGGCGTGGCGACCTGTGCCGGGTCGACCTGTCACGGCCGCGCCGAAGGCAACGGCGAGCTGGTTCGCCAGGACGAGATCGCCACCTGGCAGGAACCGTCGTCGCCGAGCGGCGCACACAGCCGTGCGCTCGCCACCCTCGACAGCGTGCGTGGCCGCCAGATCGCCGCGACGCTCGGCATGGGCGATCCGTCGGCCGAGCCGGCCTGTCTCGGCTGCCACGCCACTTACGCGCCCGCCGCCGAGCGCGGCCCGCGCTTCCAGCTGTCCGAAGGCGTCGGCTGCGAATCCTGCCATGGGCCGGCGGCCGGGTGGGTCGCCAGCCACTACACGACCGCCGGAGATCATCCGGCGAACGTTCGCAACGGGCTCGTGCCGCTGGAGAATCCGCAGACGCGCGCGGGCGTATGCCTCGACTGCCACTTCGGCAGCGCCGGCGGAAACCAGTTCGTCACCCATCGCATGATGGCCGCGGGGCACCCGCGCATCGCCTTCGAGCTCGACCTGTTCAGCGCGCTGCAGCAGCATCACGACGAGGACGCGGACTATCTCCAGCGCAAGGGTCGCACGAACAGCGTGCAGTTGTGGGCCGTCGGCCAAGCCGAAGCCGTGCGGCGACAGGCCGACCTGTTCTCACGCCCCGGTTTCGGCACCGAGGGCATCTTCCCTGAATTCTATTTCTACGACTGCCACAGTTGCCACCGCCAGATCAGCGACGGCCCGCAGCGCCGCCTGACCTTCGAGAGCAATCCCGGCCGCCCGATCGCCTTCGGGCAGCCGCCGTTCAACGACGAGAACATCATCATGCTCTCCGCCGTGGCGCGGGTGCTGGCGCCGGGCCAGGGGCAGGCGTTCGAATCCGCGGCGCGCGGTTTTCACCTGGCAATGGGCAAGAACCGGGCCGAGGCGGCGAGCGCGGCGATGCGGCTTCGCGGGGCCGCCGCGGCGCTGTCCGACGCGCTGGCCGGGAGCAGCGGCGATGCGTTCGCGGTAATCGCGGCCATCGCCGACCGGACCACGAACCCGCGTTTCACCGATTACACCGGCTCGGCCCAGGCGGTTATGGCCGTCGACACCCTGCTCAACGCGCTGGTGCGCGAAGGGCGCGTGACAGTGGGCGCAGCGGCGGGCATTCGCGCCGACATCAACCGCGCCTACGAAGCCGTGCGGAGTCCGGAGAGCTACAACCCGGTGCGCTTCCGCGCCGCGCTGGGCCAGGCGGCCGGAGCGATCGGGACCTTGCGCTGATGCGACCGAGGGGGGCAATTTCGTTGCTGAGCGCGTCGGCGCTGGTGCTTGCGTCCTGCGGCGGCGGCGGTTCGGGGAGCGGCGGCGGAGGAAGCAGCCCGGCGCCCGCGCCTGCTCCCACGCCGTCGGCCACCTTCACAGTGCCGGCGCAGGCCGCACTGACCGGCGGGGAGGTGGGCCAGATCGTCGCCCAGGCGGCGGCCCAGGCCGCTAGTTCCAGTCGCCCGGCCACGATCGCGGTGGTCGATCGGGTCGGCAACGTGCTCGCCGTGTTCCGCATGAACGGCGCGCCCGCGCTGGCGAAGATTCCCGACGCGCCGAACGGCGCCAACGTGGACATCCAGGGGCTGAACGTGCCTTCGGAAGCCGCGGCGATCGCCAAGGCGATCACCGGCGCCTACCTGTCGAGCGGAGGCAACGCTTTCTCCAGCCGCACGGCGAGCATGATCGTGCAGCCGCACTTCCCGCCGGCACCGAGCACGGTCGGGCTCGAGAGCGGCCCGCTCTCCGGAGTGCAGTTCAGCCAGCTCCCGTGTTCCGACCTCTCCGCGCGGCTCGGCTCCGGCATGATCGGGCCCAAGCGCTCGCCGCTCGGGCTGGCGGCCGACCCCGGAGGGTTCCCGCTGTACAAGAACGGTGTGCTGGTCGGCGGTGTCGGCGCGATCGCTGACGGCAGCTACGGGCTCGATGCCAATGTGCTGGACGTCGACAGCGACGTCGATGAGCTGATCGCACTGGCCGGCACCGTCGGGTTCGAGGCACCCGAGGACATACGCGCCGAGCGGATTTTCGTCGACGGCACGGCGCTGCGCTATTCCGATGCCGGCTACTCCGCGCTGACCGGCGTTATCGGCGCCACGTTCGCGGTCGCCGACGCCGGTGGCGACCTGGTGCCGGTGACCGGTTACTATCCCGCCGCGGTGCTGCTGGCGGGCGCCGCCTACGGCAGCGAGGCATCGGGCATTCGCGCCGCCACCGCCGCCGAGTTCGCTCGCTCCGATGCCTTCGTCCTCAGCAATGGCGCCGGCGGCGGGCGCTACCCGATCCGGGCCGGAACCGACGCGGGCGACGTCGCGCAGCCGATCAGCGCGGCGGAGGCCCGCGCCATCCTCGAGGAGGCTTTCGCGGTCATGAGTCGGGCCCGGGCGCAGATCCGCCGCCCGCTCGACAGCCGCGCGCAGGTCTCGATCTCGCTGGTCGACACCCGCGGACAGGTGCTCGGCTTGGTGCGCTCGCCCGATGCGCCGATATTCGGCATCGACGTCTCGCTGCAGAAGGCGCGCACGGCCAACTTCTTTTCCGGCGCATTCGCGGCCGCGCAACTGGCGGGAGCTGGAGGCGAAGCGCCGCAGTTCCTGGCCAACATGCGCACGTTTCTCGGCGCCGGCGCGCTGGCCGGCAGCCACGCCTTTGGCAACCGTTCGATCGGCAACCTTGCACGGCCATATTTCCCCGACGGCGAGGTCGGCCGCCCTCCAGGCCCGCTTTCCCGGCCGATAGCCCAGTTCAGTCCGTTCTCGACCGGGCTGCAGTCGGCGCTCGTGATCGGCAATCTCGCCCAGCACCTTGCCTATGTCACCGGCGTTTCGGGTGCGGACACGCCGCAGCGGTGCAGCTCGCTGCCCGATGTCGCCCCCGGGCAGAACCGGCTGCAGAACGGCATCCAGATTTTTCCTGGCGCGGTGCCGGTCTATCGCGGCGGCCAGCTCATCGGCGGCCTCGGGGTTTCGGGCGACGGCATCGACCAGGACGACATGGTCAGCTTCCTCGGCCTCGCCACTGCCGCCGGACGCGTCGGGGGCATCAACAATGCTCCGCTCAACATCCGCGCCGACCAGATTGTGATCGATGTCGGCGGCCAATCGGTGCGTCTGCGCTACGTCAGCTGCCCATTCGCGCCGTTCCTCGACACCGCGGCGCAGAACGTCTGCCAGGGGCTGTGATGCCGGCGGGTCTGCTCCTTCCCCTGGCCCTGCAGGCCGCAGCGGCTGAGGCCGCTCCGGCGCCTGTGCCGGTACCGGCTGTCGAGCAGGCGCCCGATGACGCGCCGCCGCCGGTCGACAACGAATCGATCGAAGGGCGGCGCCGGCCGGGCTACACCGGCCCGCTGCCCGAAGCGATAACGCAAGACAACCCCGGCGCCGTACGCGCGCCCCCGCCCGAGGCGTTCCCGACCGACCAGATCCCGGTGCCCGACCGCTGGCGCTTGGCGGAATCGCTGGGGCTGGTCTCGCCACGCTGGTTCGATCCCTACCATCACAACACGCTCAAGGGCGACCGGCCGCTCGATCCCGACAAGGTGCCGATCCTGCCGATCACCGGGCATGACTGGTTCCTCTCCACCAGCCTCATCAGCGATACCGTGCTGGAGCCGCGCACGTTCCCCATCCCGGTCGGTGTCCAAACCACCAGCCGGCCGCAAAGCCTCGACGTGTTCGGCAAAGACGCGAGCTACGTCCTGTCGCAGACCTTCATCGCCAGCGCCGCGCTGATCAAGGGCAACACGGCGTTCAAGCCGCCCGAAATCGAGTATCGCCTGACGCTGGCGTTCAACCTCAACTACGTCGACGTGCCCGAGCGGCGCGTGCTGTTCGTCGAGCCGAGCAAGCCGACCCACCGCTTCGACCACTTCGTCGGCGTGCAGGAGGCCTTCGTCGACTATCACATCCGCAACGTGTCGGAGCGCTACGACTTCGACTCGATCCGGGTCGGCATCCAGCCCTTCCAGGCTGATTTCCGCGGTTTCCTGTTCAACGACCAGCAGTTCGGCATTCGCCTGTTCGGCAATCGTGACAACAATCGATTCCAGTACAACCTGGCGGCGTTCTGGCGCCTGGAGAAGGACACCAACAGCGGTCTCAATGCCGTGCTGCAGAGCCCGCGCAAGGACTGGCTGCTGATTGCCAACGTCTATCGCCAGGACTTCGTCATTCCGGCGCTGACCAGCCAGGTGACGCTGGCCTACAACCGCAACCGCGAGGGCGACGGGATTCACGTCGACGACAACGGGTTTCCCGTCCGGCCGGCGCTGCTCGGTGGCCTGCGGGGGCGCGATTACGACGTGGCGTACCTCGGTTACAACGCAGACGGGCGGGTTGGACGCCTCAACCTTACCGCCAGTGTTTACGGCGCGCTCGGCGAGGACCGGAACAGCTTCTTCACCGACCGCAAGGCCGACATCCGCGCGTTCTTCGGTGCCGCGGAGCTGAGCTACGACAAGGACTGGATGCGTTTTCGCCTGTCGGGCGCCTGGGCCAGCGGCGACGGTGACCCGTTCGACGACACCGAGGGCGGCTACGATGCAGTGTTCGAGAACCCGATCTTCGCCGGGGCGGACACCAGCTACTGGATCCGGCAGACGATCCCTTTCGCCGGCGGAGGTCGCGCGATTTCGGTGAACGGACGCAACGGCATCCTCAATTCGCTGCGCTCGTCCAAGGAAGAGGGCCAGTCCAACTTCAACAACCCGGGCCTGATGTTGCTTGGCGTGGGGGCCGACTTCGACCTGACCCCCGAATTGCGCGTCTCGGGCAATGCCAATCACTTGTGGTTCGAGGACACCGCCACGCTCCAAGCGTTGCGGGTCGAGGGCTCGATGCCCAAGGACATCGGCTGGGACCTGTCGGCGGCGGCGATCTGGCGGCCGAAGGCGACACAGAACATCGTCCTCCGACTCTCGGCCGCGACGCTGGTGGCCGGTGAAGGCTTCCGCGACCTGTTCGATAACCTGGGCAACGACCGCGCCTACTACTCGGTCCTCGCCAACGCGATCGTGAGCTACTGATGCGCGCCGTCGTTCGCCTCCTTGCCATCGTTGCGATGTTCGCCGCAGCGCTGCTGACGGGCCATGCATTGCGCGCCTCCGACGAGGAAAAGCCGGTCCAGCGTGCTTATGTCGCCGCTCCGCCGGCGCCCGCCGGACAGACGCTGGAGCAAATGGCCGCGAAGTCCGACGGCTGTTATTCCTGCCACGTGCGCACCGACGCGCCGACGATGCACGAGACGCCGGCCGTGCGGCTCGGGTGTACCGATTGCCACGGCGGCGACGCCACGGTGCGCGGCGACAGCAATCTTGGGCACGACGACCCGGCCTACGTCGCCGCCCGCGAACGGGCCCACGTGCTGCCGACCTATCCGGAGAGCTGGCACTATCCCTCGTCCGCAAATCCCGAGCGAACTTACGCCCTGCTCAATCGTGAGGCGCCCGAGTTCGTCCGCTTCGTCAATCCGAGCGACTACCGCGTAGCGCGCGAGGCTTGCGGCGCCTGCCACGTTGAGACGATCGAGGCCGCCGAGCGCTCGCTGATGGCCTCGGGCGCGATGCTGTGGGGCGGGGCGGCGTACAACAACGGCATTCTGCCCTATAAGAGCTATGTCTTGGGTGAGGCCTACACGCGCGAAGGCGAGGCGGCAAAAGTGCAGAGCCCGGGCAACCCGCCCGGCACGGTCAGCGAGGCGCAGAAAGCGCGCGGCGCGCTCGCCGAGCTCTATCCGCTGCCGACCTGGCAGGTGGTGCCGCCGGCCGACGTGTTCCGCGTGTTCGAGCGCGGCGGGCGCAACATCGGCACGCAGTTCGCCGAAATTGGCCTGCCCAACCCGACCGGCTCGATTCAGCGCCTTGAGGAGCCCGGGCGACCCGACCTCAAGCAGTCCAACCGCGGCCCGGCGACGGGCCTGCGCGTCGCAATTCCGGTGCTCAACATCCACAAGACGCGGCTCAACGACCCGTTCACCTGGTTCATGGGCACCAACGACCAGCCGGGCGACTACCGCCACTCGGGCTGTTCGAGCTGCCACGTGATCTACGCCAATGACCGCGAGCCGCGACACAGCCTGATCTACGCGCAATACGGCCGCGATGGGCAGACGGTCACCGTGGATCCGACGATCTCGCGCCTGATGGAGCCGGCGCGCCATGACGGCCACGGCGCGGTGCGCGAGCCGGGCGAGCCCGATGTGCCGCCAGTCAGGGAAAGCGGCCACCCGCTGCGGCACGTGTTCACCCGCTCGATCCCGACCGCGCAGTGCATGAACTGCCACATGCACCAGCCGAACATCTTTTTGAACTCGTTCCTCGGCTACACGATGTGGGATTATGAGGCCGATGCGCCGAAGATGTGGCCGGCCCAGCAGCGTTATCCCACCGCGGCCGAAGTGCGCGAGGTGCTCGACCGCGATCCCGAAGGCGCCAGCCCGCGCGGTAACTGGGCCGACACCGATTTCCTGCGCAACGTCTACGATCTGAACCCGACGCTGCGCGACACGCAGTTCGCCGACTACCACGGCCATGGCTGGAATTTCCGCGGCATCTTCAAGCGCGACCGCGCCGGCAACCTGCTCGACGCGGAGGGGAACATGGCCACCTGGGGCACCGACACCGCCCATATCGTCGACCCCGACGACCCCGAAAAGTGGCGCCGCGAGGGCGAAGGCGAGTTCGTTCCGCCGGGAGTCAATCCGGGCAAGGCAGTGCACCTGATGGACATCCATGCCGAAAAGGGCATGCAGTGCGCCGACTGCCACTTCGCGCAGGACAGCCACGGCAACGGGCTGATCTACGGCGAGGTCGCCAACGCCATCGAGATCGGCTGCAAGGACTGCCACGGCACGGCCGACGAGTATCCCACCCTGCTGACTTCCGGCCCGGCCGCACCGCCCAAGGGCAACAACCTGGCGCTGCTGCGCAATCCGGACGGCAAGCGGCGGTTCGAATGGACATACGACAGCATGGGCCGGCGCGCGCTGGTCCAACGCTCGATCGTCGATCCCGCGCTCGAATGGCAGGTCAGTCTGGTCAAAGACAGCGTCGACGCCTCGAACCCGCACTTCAACGCCAAGGCGGCGCGCGCCAAGCTGATGAGCCGCAGTGGCGCGGAAACCGGAGGGTTCGAGTTCGGTCCCGGCATCGCCCTTGCCGACCGCGCGCATCCCGACGGCGAGATGGCCTGCTTCACCTGCCACCTCTCGTGGACCACCAGCTGTGGCGGCTGCCACCTGCCGATCGAGGCCAACTGGAAAAGCGAAGTTCACCGCTACGAGGGCGAGACGACGCGCAACTTCGCCACCTACAATCCGCAGGTGGCGCGCGACGACATGTTCCAGCTCGGGCGTCACATGACCACCAAGGGCAACGAGATCACCCCGGTGCGGTCAAGCAGCGCGCTGGTGCTGAGCTCGACCAACATCAACCGCGAGCGGATCTACATCCAGCAGCCGCCGATCTCGGCCATCGGCTTCTCCAGCCAGGCCTTCGCGCCGCACTTCCCGCACACGGTGCGCACGAACGAGACCAAGACCTGCTCCGACTGCCACCTGTCGGACAAGGACGACAACAACGCCATCATGGCGCAACTGCTGCTGCTCGGCACGAACTACGTGAATTTCGTCGGCCTCAATGCCTGGACCGGGCTCGAGCGCGGCTTCGAGGCGGTGCGGGTGACCGAATGGGACGAGCCCCAGGCCGTGCTCGGCTCGTACCTGCACAAGTACGCCTACCCCGATTACTATCGCCAGTTCGTCGAGGACAACGGCCGAGAGCTGAAGGACTGGACACGGGGCGAGACCTTCGACGCCAGCCTCTCCGGCGAAACACACCCCGCCGAACATTTCGCCAATGTCCGCGAGGGCACTCGCGACCGGGTCGGCTGCCTGCAGCTGCGCGGCGAATACATGTACGTCGCCGAGGGCAAGGGGGGCTTCCGCGTCTACGACGTCGCTTCGATCGCCAACAAGGGCGTCTCGGAGCGGATCCTGACCGCTCCGTTCTCCGCGCTCGGCCACAACACCCACGTCGCGACGAGGAACGCCACCTGCATGGCGCTGCCGACCAACCAGCCGATCGCGCCTTCCCGCAGCACGCCCGAACTGCGCGCAGCAAACCAGGAACAGGCCTTCCTGCCAATCTACCACTATGCGGCGATCACCGACGCCGAGGAAGGGCTGGTGCTGGTCAACGTCGACACGATGGCCGACGGCGAGTTCCGCAACAACAAGCTGAGCCGTGCGGTCACGTGGAACGAAGGGGGCGCGCTAACCGGGGCGCGGCATATCGTGCTCGCGGGCGAGGTCGCTTACGTGACCACTCCGCGCGGGCTTGCGGTGGTCGACCTCGCCGATCCGCTGCACCCGAAGTTGGTCGCCATGCGGCCCCTGAACGACGCGCGCGCGAGCGCAGTTCAGTTCCGCTACCTGTGGGTGACCGACGCCGAGGGCGTGAAGCTGTTCGATGTCACCAACCTCCGCAATCCGGTTCCGGTGCCTTCGGGCACGGTGCCGCTGGCCAACGCCAGGCGCCTCTACATCGCACGCACTTATGCTTACGTCGCCGCCAAGCAGGACGGGCTGGTGATCGTCAACGTCACCAACCCCACAGCGCCGCGCGTCTACAGGCGCGAGACGTTCGACGGGCGCATGACCGACGTCGAGGACGTGGTCGTCGGCTCGACCAACGCTTCGCTGTTCGCCTACGTCGCCGACGGGGTGAACGGGATGAAGGTGCTGCAGCTCACCAGCCCCGAGAGCCAGCGCAACTTCTATGGCTTCAGCCCGGCGCCGATGCCCGAGCTGATCGCCTGGGCCAAGACGCACTCGCCGGCCGTGGCGATGTCCAAGGGCCTCGACCGCGACCGCGCGGTGGATGAGACCGGCGGCCAGATCGCGGTGTTCGGCAGGCTCGGTTCACGCCCGTTCACGAGGCCGGAGATGGAGCGCCTGTTCCTGACCCGCGGCGGCGTGCCGTGGAAGGTCGGCGACGAGCCCGACATGGCTGCCTGGGTGCCGGGCCAAGGGCCGGCGGTGGCCAGCCGCTAGCCCCGCTCGGCAAACATTCCCTGGATCATCGGCTGCAGCTTGCGGGTGTAGCGTGCGAGCACGTACCAGTCGCCGATCTGCTCGTAATGGGTGACCAGGTCCGTTCCGTCCCAGCGGTGCAGGGCGTAGCCCGGCGCCTCGGTAGTGATGAGGTCGCGCTCGTCGGGCCGTTCGGGGTCGACGGAGCGAAGGTCCATTGCCACCAGCGGCGCCACCGGCGGAGTGACGTGGACCGGGATGCCGCGAAAGCTCGCCGCGAGCGAGCGATGCAGGTGGCCGCAATGGATCGCGAGGATGTTGCGCCGCCCTTCGACCGCGGCCCCGAAGCGCCGCAGCCAGGCCTCGTCCGGCGCCGGGTCCATCCAGTCGATGCCGCTCACCACGGGTGGGTGATGCATGAAGATCAGCGTCGGACTGTCCGGCGCCTCGTCCAGTCGCGCCGTCAGCCATGCCTGCCGCGCCTCGCAGAAGGCGCCGCCGTGGCGCCCCTCCTCGAACGTGTCGAGCAGCACGATCCTGAGGCCGCTCTGCTCGATCACGTAGTGAAGGAAGCCACCGTCGAGGTGAACTTGCGGAAAGGCGTGCAGCAGCCCTGCGCGGCTGTCGTGGTTGCCGACCATCGGCCAGACAGGGAACGGGCAGGCTTCGAGCGCGGCGGCCGTCTTGTCGAAGCTCTCGATGTCGCCACGGTCGGTGATGTCGCCGCTCAGGACCAGCAGGTCGGGACGGTTGGGCCCCTCCTCCAGCAGGCGCTCGAGCGTGGCGCGGAAGCGGCTGTGATTGAGCTCCTCCGGCTCCTCGTTCGGTGCGAAACCGATATGGATATCGGTCATCTGTGCGATCAGCATCGCCTTGCCCCCCACGGGTCGCCCGTTCCCTGCGATAAGCTCCCGACTCTCTCGATTCTCACCTTCGCGCAATCCGAGGCGGCGCGGCGGCCGCGCCCCGACGTGGATGATAGCTGTGGCACATGGCGCAGCTCGAAGGCACCTCCGCTCGGCGCGCGCTCTCGCCTTGGTGGCAGTCGCGGCACTGGGCGATGGCCGGCAGAAGCAGGTCGGCGGAGCTGGCGGACTTGTCGGCCGCATGGCAGCTCGTGCACTTCTCCTGCTTGTGATCCTCGTGGTCGAACCAGCCATGCATGAAATAGCGTGACGGCTGGGTCACCGGCATCACCTCGAGCGCGCCGCCGCCGGCCGCCGGAACGTGGCATTCGCCGCACAGCCCTTCGCGCGCCATCGCCCGCGCGAGCAGCGCCGCGCCTGTCGCCGGACCGCCGAAGTTCGCGCGGTAAAGGCCGCTCGCGCCATACTGGCCAGGCCGCTGACGCGCGCCGACGAGCATCGGGCGGCTTGCTCGACCTAGCGCCATCAGCTCGGCGCGCGCCTGCTCGGCGTCGCCATGGCGCACCTTGCGATAGACGCCGCCGACCTGGTCGATCACCAGGCTGTGGCAGCTCTCGCAGTCGTTCTCCATGTCGACCGGGAGGAACCGCACGCCATCGGCGGTCGGCCGGTGACAATCGCCGCATTCGAGCGGATCGCCATAGCCACCCTTGGCCCCGAGCCGCTGCGCCATGCGCGCGACGCCGCCGCGCTTGTCGAGGTGGAGCTTGTGCGGGAAGCGCAATCCGTCCCACTGCCGCGGATGCGCGGCGAGCGAAACCCGCTGCGGCCTCTCCTGCCCCGGCTCGGTCGTGAGCAGGGCCTGGAATTGCGGATGGACCTTGCCGAAGTCGCTGGCGTTGCCGAGGCCGGTGTCGGTCAGCCGGGTGTCGAGCGTGCCGTGACAATCGGCACAGAACTTCTCACGCGTCGGCTCCATCCGGCCGGCGCCCTCATGCTCGGTGTGGCAATCGGTGCAGGCTCCGGGGCCAGGTTTGTGGAACGCGTGGGCGACGTCCCACTGGATGGCATCGCCCCACGGCAGCGGCCCGCGCGCCGACGCCTGGCGCGGTTGTGCGGCATGGTCGCCGATGTCCTTGTGGCAGGAGAGGCACGTCTCGTCGCGCACGGCGACGAACGGCTCGGCGTGGCAAGCTTCGCAATTGTCCTCGAGCCCGTGGTGCCGCACGCTCAGCGCTCCGGTTCGCCAGCTCGCGTCCATCATCACCGCGCCCGGCCTGTCGTAGTCCGGTTTCACCCGCTCGCGGGTCATGTGCGACCAGATCGGCACTGCGAGGAATGCCAGCAGAATCGCTGCCAGCGCGGCCCAGCCCATTGCGCGCTTGCTGGGCAACGTGCGACCGAGCGAGAAGCCACCGAGCGTCTCGTGCTTGTCGACCGGCCGCTCTTCGGTCTCGCGCACGGTCACCGCCACCCGCCCGTCGGCTTCGCACGCAAATGCCAGGCGGTAGGAGCCCAGCGCGAGCTCGGCCCCTTCGCGCGGATCGATCGTCGCTTCACGGGTATTGCGCCCGTCGACCGTGAAACCGAGCGAGCCGACGGCCTCCAGCGAAAGCTGGCCGCCGTGCGCGCCGCGCACGCGCACGTGCCGCTGTTCGACAGCGAGGTCTGGCAAGTGGATGTCGTTCTCGGCCGCGCGGCCGATCGCCAGTTCGTCGTGCGCTACTTCGCGCTCGCGCACGATCTCGCGGCCGCTGGCGGTCTTGTCGATGGAGCGGATCAGGAAAGCCATCGCCGCGCTACCAGTAGTAGAACACGCTGACGATGTGCGCGGTGAGCGCGGCGAGCAGCGCGACGGTCAGCGGTATGTGGACGAACAGCCAGACTTCGAGCAACGCGCGCAAGCGCATGTGGCGGCGGATCTGCTCGAGCTGCGAGAGCCGCTTGCGCAGCAGCGCGACGACGCGCTCGCGCTGTGCGTCGCCGCGCGCGTTGCCTTCGAGCGCCGCCAGGGCGGCGGTAGTCCGGCAATTGCGGTAGCGGCCCGCGAGCCGGCTGACGGGCCCATAGCCGAACGGGTCCTGGTCCAGCGCGGCGATGACAAGATCGGCATCCTCGCGCGCAAGCGGCTGAGCCGCTTGCTCGAGCTGGCGGTCGATCGCGGCGAGCGAATCGACCATCTGCTTCTTGGTCATCTCCCTGCGGTTGTCGCTCAGCGCCTGCGGCAGCGTGGCGTAGACGACGATCCCGTAGATCCCCGAGAGGATGACGAGCATCATCAAGACGTAGGCGAGCGTATGCACGTTCCAGCCGAACTCGAAGCCGGTGTGCAGCGTCGCGATCACGATCAGTGACAGGCCGAGATAGACGTGCGCGCTGGTCCAGGCCTTGAGTGACCAGCGTCCGGGGGTCATGGCGCGCTTGCGCACGCCGAGCAGCGACAGCCAGACGATCAGCACCGCGCCGATCGTCCCGAGCGTGTAGCCGTACCAGGTGCCTCCATTCGCGCGCGGTTCGACGTCGGCGAATGCGTAGCCGAGGATCGCCACCAGACACAGCACCAGCGCGACCTTGAGCCAGCGCATGCGCCGGTGCGCGAGGAAGCTCTCGTGATCGGAGTCGCGCCGTTCGTCGTGAAACGCGAGGTCGCCGTCAGGCACCGTGGCCATCAATCGACTTCCTCGGCCAGTTTGGTGAACTTGAGGAACTTCTCGGGCGAAACGCGGATCGCGGCGCCCGTAGGACAGGCGCGCACGCAGGCCGGGCCGCCCTCGATGCCCGAGCACATGTCACACTTGATGGCGACCTTCGGCACCTCCCTGCCGGCCTGCTCGGCCTTCTTCTTGCGCCAGGCGTAGCTTGCTTCACCGGGCCCGGGTCCGGCGCCGAACAGCATCCAGCTCAACAGGCCCGGCTTCTTCGGCGGCCTGGCGTCCATTCTGATCACGCCATAGGGGCAGTTGCGCTGGCAATTGCCGCAGCCGATGCAGGTCTCGTCGATGAACACCTCGCCGTCGGGCCCGCGCTTGATCGCGTTGGGCGGGCAGTCGGCCATGCAGTGCGGGTGTTCGCAGTGGCGGCACGAAGTCGGCACGTGGAGGTGCGCGTAAGTCCGCCCCGCCTCGCGATCGAGCCGGCTGAGGCCGTCGTGGCTGTCGGCGCAGGCCTTCTCGCAGTTGTCGCAGCCGACGCAGAGCTTCTCGTCGATCAGCAGCACGTCGGTCGCCTCGCCGATGCCGTTGTCGACGAGGAACTGCGCGGCCTTGGAGTAGAGGTCGACCGCGCCGCCGAAGCTGTCCTTCTGGCTCTCGATGTATTGGTTGACCGTGCGCCGGTCGGCCATGTCGGCAAGTGCTTTCTCGCGCAGTCGCGGCTTGCGCTCGAGCAGCGCGACGAAAGCTTCTCCCGGCAGGCGCACGACCTGCGACTTGATCGCCGCCTTGACGGTGGCCGTGCGCTTCGACCCGTCGATTACGGCCATCTCCCCGAAGTACGACCCGGCGGGCAGGTAGGACAGAAACACCGGCCGTCCGCCGATGTCCTTCTCGACCATCATCGAGCCGCGGCGCACGACGTAGATGTCCTTGTCGTCCGCACCCTCGGCAACGACTGTCTCGCCCGCGCGCACCTCCTTCAGCTCGGCAGCTTCGACCAGCTGGGCGACGTCCTCGGGGGTGAGCCCGGAACCGAACATTTGCAGCAGCTGCCGCTCGATGGCGATGCGATTGATCGCCCGAGCTGCGCCGGGCGCGGTGGACATCAGCTTGAGCGCGGCGGTGCGCGACAGTTCCATGCACACTGTCGCTTCGGCCGCCCGGATGGTCGCGCCGCGCCGGCGGCCGGATATCAGGCCGACTTCGCCGAAGATCGAGCCCTGCCCGATCGGCACGATGATCGAGGCGTCGTTGGGATTGACTTCGACCAGCACCGAGCCTTCGGCGATGGCGAACATCGACGAGCCCGGATCGTTGCGGGCGAAGATTTCGTCACCCTGCTGGTAGGCGTGAACCGTGCTGTCGAGCATCAGTTCGCGCATCTGCAACGGCGACAGGTCCTGCAGGATCACAACGTTGCCGCGGAATGTCTCGAGCCATTCGTCGACCGAACGGCGGCCCGGCAGGCCGGCGAACTTCTGCGCCAGGATCGGTTCGTCGGCCGGCTTGAGCGCGGCGTTCCCGTTGAGGAACTCGATCACGTCGTAGCCCTGGTTCATGCAGTGCTTGATCAGCGGATAGCCGGCGAGCGCGCCGATCACGTGAACGCCGGGCACGGTCGTCTCGAACGTCGGCGAAAGCTTTGGATAGGCCACACGGTCGGCGCTGGTGAACTCGACGCCCGTGCCCGGCTTGATGGCCTTCTTGCCGTCCTGTTCCACGTATTCGGCGCAAATGCCTTCGACGAAGGCGCGCGGCGGGGCCGAGCCCATGCGCGCGATGACCCGGTCGCAGTCGGCCTTGCGCTCGCCGTCGCGCGTGTCGAAGGTGATCGCGCCCTTGTCGATCGCCGAGGCGGTCGTCTCGCGCATCACGGTGATGCGCCCTTCCACCGCCATCGCCATCAGTGCCTGGACGTTGGCTTCCTTGGCGGTGGCGAAATCTGCCGAGCGGTTGACGATCGTGACGACATTGCCCTGCTGCGGATCGGCGGCGAGGCCTATGGCGTTCTCGATCCCGGCGTCGCCGGCGCCGATCACCACGATGTGCTCGTCGACATATTCGCCGGGGTCGTCGAGCTGGTATTGCACCACCGCGCCTTCGCCGACCGGGCAGCGCACCAGGTTCGGGTTCCCCTGCGTGCCGATCGCCAGCACCACCGCCTCGGCCCTTATCGGATCGCCCTTCTTGAACGCGATCGTGAAGTCGCCCTTAGCGCCGGTGATCGCGGTCACTTCGCCATTGAGGCGGATGTTGACCTTTCCTTCCGCAACTTGCCGGTCCCAGGTTTCGAGAATCGCCTCGCGCTTGCCGGCCTCGAAATCGAGATCGCTGCGCAGCACCAGGTTGCCGGGCGTCGCCATGACGTGCTTGCCCTTCTGGTACTTGAAGATCGTGTCGGAGAGGTGGTCGGACTTCTCGATCAGGACGTGGCTCAGGCCGAGCGCCGCGGCGCGGGCAGCGGCGCTGAGGCCGGCAGGCCCCGAGCCGACGATCGCCACTCTCACCTGATCCGCCACCTGGAGCCCCCGCCCGTTTCCCCGCACAGACGACATTGCATCATAGGCGCGCGGAAGGGAACCGCCAGTGGTTTGAAGGCCCGTGATTCGCTGCTATCCGGCAGCGGCAGGGAGGCGCGACCAGGTGAAGCAATGGGTGGCCCGGATCGGGAGCGGAAGCCTCGCGGCGATCGCCGCAGTCGCATTGGCTGCGGGAGCAATCGCCTACCGGCTGCTCGACGATCCGGCGCCCGCGAACGAGCCTGCCGCACCGGCCGACCCCCTTGCCGAGCTCGAGCGCAAGGCCAACGCCGACCCCGATAATGCCGGTGCCTGGCAGGAGCTGGGATTCGCCTATTTCGGACAGGGCCGCTTCGCCGATGCCGCAGAGGCCTATCGCCGGGCCACTCAGGCCGATCCAAAGAGCGCCGTGCTGTGGTCATCGCTCGGAGAGGCGCTGGTCATGGCCAGCGAGCGCGACCCGATGCCGGCCCAGGCGCGTACGGCGTTCCACAAGGCCGTCTCGCTCGATCCGGCCGACGCCCGGGCACGCTATTTCCTCGCTGTGGAGAGGGATCTCACCGGCGACCACGAGGGTGCCATTGCCGACTGGCTGGCGCTGCTGCGCGACACGCCCGACGGGGCGCCGTGGGAAGCGGACCTGAGGCGCACCATCGAGCAGGTGGGCAAGATCAACAGGATCGCCGTCGATCAGCGCATCGCCGCGGTGCTGCAAGGTCGGCCCACGAGGCCCGCCAATGCCGTGGCGGGAATTCCCGGCCCGACACAGGAACAGCTCGCCGCCGCATCCGCGATCCCCCCGAGCGAGCAGCAGCAAATGGCCGAATCGATGGTCGCGCGACTCGCTGCACGGCTGCAGGGCCAGCCCGGCGACGTCGAGGGCTGGATCATGCTCATGCGCAGCTACCAATCGCTCGGCCGCGCTGCCGATGCCGAGGGCGCGCTGGACAGGGCCGTCATCGCCAATCCGCAGCACAAGGCGCGGCTCGAGCAGGCCGCCGCGGGGCTCGGCATCTCCTGACAGGCCGGCGCTTGCGGGCGCGGGCCGCTTGCGGCATGGCCCGCCCATGACGCACCGGCAACCGGCCGCCCGAGAGGCCGATCGAGGACAGCCCATGGCACACCGTTCCCAGCTCGAAGACAAGCTCGTCGTCCTGATCGGCGGCAGCGGCTTTCTCGGCACGCACGTTGCGCAGGAATTGCTGAACCGCGGCGTGCGGTTGCGCATCGCCGACCGTCATCCGGAGCGCGCCATCGGTCTGCGGCCACTCGCCAATCTCGGGCAGATCCAGCTGGCCCGCTGCAACGTGAAAGACCGCCGCAGCATCGAGGCGGCGATGCTGGGGGCCGATGCCGCGGTCTATCTCGTCGGCACGTTCGGCGCCGACCAGCAGGCGCTGCAGGCCGATGGGGCCGGATTTGCTGCATCCGCCGCGGCAGCACAGGGCGCGCGCGCCTTTGTCTACGTGTCCGCCATCGGCGCGGACGCGGAATCGGACAGCGGCTACGCGGCAACCAAGGGCGAAGGCGAGCGGCAGGTTCGCGCCGCCTTTCCGCAGGCCACCGTACTGCGTCCATCGATCCTGTTCGGTGGGGACGATGCCTTCGTGAACCTGTTCGCCGGGCTGATCGCCCGCGCGCCCGTCCTGCCGGTATTCGGCAGCGAAGCGAGGCTACAGCCGCTGTTCGTCGACGACGCTGCCGAGGCCGTCGCCAACGCGCTGGCCGATCCCGCCCGTCATGGCGGCAAGACCTACGAAATCGCCGGCCCCGAGACGCTGACGGTGTACGAACTGCACCAGCGGATCGCCGCGGCGCAGGGCCGCGAGCGGAGCTTCTTCGCTGTGCCCGACTCGTTGTCCGCGCTGTTCGCGGCCTTGCCGGGGACGCCGATGACGTCCGATCAGTGGAAGCTTCTCAAGCGCGGCAGCACGGCGTCCGGGCACTTGCCCGGTTGCAAGGAGCTTGGCGTGCATCCGCGGCCGCTTGGCCTGTTCCTCGATCGCTGGATGACACGCTACCGCAAGCACGGCCGCTTCGGCGACAAGCGCGAGCCGGCGTAAGCCGCGGCGGCTAGACGGGCGGCTGCGTGCCCTCGTCGCCGAGAAGACTGAGCGGCTCGACCAGCAGGATCGCGCCTTCGCTCCCGCTGATCCTGACGCGTTCGCCGGCAGCCACATCGGAACCGCGCGCGATCCATTCGCTGTCGCCCAGTTTCACCCGTCCGCTGCCATGCTCGATCGCCTGGACGACCAGTGCGGTCTCGCCGACCATCCGTGCCCCGCGCCGGTTCATCAACGGGTCGGCGCCCTCGATCGGCCGCTCGCGCAAGAGCCGGCGAGCGGAGAAAGCGAAGATCAGGGCGAAGAACACGAAGTCGATCATCTGGAACGGCAGCGACAGGCCGAGGATGGCGGTCAGCACCCCGGTCGCGATCGCCGCAAGCGCTACCCAGATCAGGTAGACGCCCGGGGCGAGCATCTCGAGCCCAGCGAGGACGAGCCCCAGCGTCAGCCACACCCAATGCGCATCGAGGTTCTGCAGCCAATCCATCACGGCTTGGGCGTGCGCGGAATAGCGGTCCGCGCACGTTCCTGCGGCAGCGACGTGCTGGTGGTCACAGTGCCGGGCACTGGCGTGATCGCCTCGCGCACCAGCTCGCCGATGCCGCCGAGCGAACCGATCAACTGGGTCGCCTCGACCGGGAACAGGATTGTCTTGGCGTTGGGCGAATCGGCGAACTTGGCCACCGCTTTGGTGTATTCCTGGGCGATGAAATAATTGATCGCGTGGCTGCCCGAGCTCGCGATCGCGTCGGACACCATCTGCGTCGCACGGGCTTCGGCCTCGGCCGAGCGTTCGCGCGCTTCGGCGTCGCGGAAGGCGGCTTCCTTCTTGCCTTCGGCCGAAAGGATCGCCGACTGCTTCTCGCCCTCGGCGCGCAGGATGCGGCTGGCCCGCTCACCCTCGGCCTCGAGAATCTCGGCACGCTTGAGGCGCTCGGCCTTCATCTGCCGCGCCATCGCTTCGGAGATGTCGATCGGTGGGCGAATGTCCTTGATCTCAACCCGGGTGATCTTGACCCCCCACGGGCTCGTCGCGTGATCGACCACGCCCAGGAGGCGGGCGTTGATCTCGTCGCGCTTCGACAGCGTCTCGTCCAAGTCCATCGAGCCCATCACGGTGCGCAAGTTGGTGGTCGTGATCGCCATGATCGCACCGTAGAGGTTCGACACCTCATAGGCCGCTTTGCCGGCATCGAGCACCTGGAAGAATACTACCGCGTCGACCCCGACCATCGCGTTGTCGCGGGTGATGATCTCCTGCCCGGGGATGTCGAGCACCTGCTCCATCACATTGACCTTCTGGCCCACGCGGTCGACGAACGGGACGATCAGGTGCAAGCCCGGTTCGGCGGCAAGCGTGAACTTGCCGAGCCGCTCGACGGTGTAGACATAGCCCTGCCGCACGACCCGCACGCCCATCATCAGGAACACGAGCATCACGAAAACCAAGGCGCCGATTACCGCGTACATCGCCTTTCCTCCCCCGGGGAAATCCTGCGCGCATGGTAGCTTGCCGCCGATGGGGAGCAAAGCGAAAGCGCAGGAGCCCGGATTGTCTTGCCGGCGCGACCGCACTAGGACGGACTTAATCAACGACAACAGACTTAGGGCCCCTACAGGGCTGGGATTGGGGATCGGCATGACAATCAGGACGGCTTTGATCGCGGGCGTAGCCTTGGTGAGCTTGAGCGGTGCGGTTCTGGCGCAGAACGCTCCGGCCAACGCACCGCCCGCCGTGGCACCCCCGCCCGCCCCACAGCGCCAGGGCCCGCCGCCGACCCCGGTGCTGGGCGACGGGCCGTGGGACTTACAGACGTCCGATGCCAAGCTGCACGTCGAAGTCGTCGCCAGGGGGCTCGACCATCCCTGGGGCATGGCTTTCCTGCCCGATGGCGGCATCCTCGTCACCGAGCGGCCCGGGCGCCTGCGCCTGATCCGCGGCGGCGTGCTCGATCCGTCGCCGATCGCCGGCCTGCCGGCGATCTACAATCCCGGCATCGCCGGTCTGACCGACATCGTGCTCGACCCGAACTTCACCCGCAACCGGATCGTCTACATGGCCTACAGCAAGGCCGCGCCGGACACGCCGCCCGGAACGAGTCCGGCGCAGACCGATGCGACGCTCGCGGTCATGCGCGCCAGGTGGGACGGCGGCCACCAGTTGACCGACGTGAAAGACATCTTCGTCGCCGACGCTTGGTACGGCAAGCCGCCGCTGCCGCCCAAGTGCTGCGGCCAGGGCCCGGCCTCGGGCAGCTTCGGCGGACGTCTGGCGCTCGACGGGCAGGGCCACCTGTTCGTGACGAGCGGCGACCGCAACTTCGGTGAAAAGGTCCAGGACCCGTCAAACCACTTCGGCAAGATCCTGCGCATCAACCTCGACGGCAGCCCGGCGAGCGACAACCCGTTCGTCGGCCGCGCCGGCTACAAGCCAGAGATCTGGTCGACCGGCCACCGCAACCAGCTCGGGCTGTTCTTCGACGCGCCGACCGGCCGGCTGTGGGAAAGCGAGTTCGGCCCGCGCGGCGGCGACGAGGTCAACCTCATCACCAAGGGCGGCAACTACGGCTGGATCGACGTCACCCAGGGCCATCACTACAACGGTGAAGCAACGCACAAGGGCGTGCGCGAAGTCGAGGGCTACATCGACCCGGTGTGGGCTTTCCCGCCGTCGGGCAACCCCGGCAACCTCGCCGTCTACCGCGGCAGCGCCTTCCCCGCGTGGGAAGGCAATATCCTGCTGCCCAACATGTCGCATCCACCCTCGCTGGTCCGCATGGTGCTGGCTCCCGACGGGCACGTCGTGGGGATGGAGCGGATGCTCGAGAACCTCGGCCAGCGCTTCCGCGACGTCCGCGTCGGGCCGGACGGGGCGATCTATCTGCTGACCGACGAGACCGCCGGGGCGCTGCTGAAAATCACGCCCGGCAGCTGAGCTATTCGCTGGCCTCCACCTCGGCCTGACGGCGCAGTTGGCGGTTGACCCCGAGCACCTTGGTGATCCCCGGAATGTTGGGAATGTTGTCGTAGACCGCGCCGAGATAGGCGCGGTCGAACTCGGTCATCTCCAGCGGCGGGCTGGCATCGCTGTCGAACAGCGCGAGAATCGTGTCCATCGCCTGCCCGTCCCCGTCGACCGGGCGGGTGCGCGCGAGGCCCCGCATCGTGGCGTAGTCGGCCAGCTGGACCAATGTCTTGCCGAAGATGTCCTTCCTGTCGAACAGCACGATCACCTGGGTGATGTCCTCGCGCGTGGCGAGGTAGATCTTCGAGTGCGCCATCCACATGTTGACCGTGGGCGGGTTGTCGAGCGTCTCGCGCCGCGGCACGGGAAGGCCGTCGCGGGTGCGCGTCTGCGTCGTCGTCCACACCCGCACCGGGCCGTCCTCGGCGAGGAGCTCGCGGCGGTCGGTGGTGGTCAGACCCTGCATCAGCCAACCCTGGTTGCGCTCGATCTGCGCGAGCGCGGCCTGGCCGTCGTCGACGAAGGCGACGATGAAGTTCGGCCGGCAGCTGCCATCATCCTCGCTCATCCACAGGTCGAGCCGCTCAGCGTTGGCGCGGATGCGATCGATCATCAGCGAGGCGTAATCGGGCTTCATGCCGAAGATGCCCGGGCACAGCCGGTCCTCGAAGCGCGGCAGCGGCAGGTGGCGGATCGCGGTGGGCGCGGTGATCGCGCGCGCCTGGCGGGTGACTTCGGTGGTGGTCGGCGGCGCCTCGACGCGGCCGGTCACGACGATGTCGTCGGCGGCCTCCTGTTGGGCCAGTGTCGGGGCGCCCAGCGCCAAGGCGCCGGCGAGGCCGGCAAGAACGCTTGCGGCAAATCTGCTCATGCGGATGGAAGCTCCGGTCTGGGCTGGCGGCCGAAGCCTACTGTTCGAAGACGTCGCGCCCCGTAGCCTTCTCGAGCGCGATCTCGCGCATCGAGCCGGGGATGTTCGGCATCCCGTCGTAGAGCGCGCCGAGATAGGCAACGTCGAACGCGGTCAGGCCGGCCGGGCGGCTCGCTCCGCCGTCGAACAGGCTGAGGATCGACGCACCGCGCGAATCGGCGGTCTGCGGCAGTGCGCGGGTCAGCGCGCGGAAGGTGGCGTAGTCGGCCAGCTGCTGGACCGTCATGCCTTTCACCGCCTCGCGGTCGAACAGCACCAGCGCCGACATGATGTCGTTGCGGGTGGCGGTGTAAATTTTCGAATGCGCCATCCACATGTCGGCTTGCGGCAAGTCGACCAGGTTCTCGCGCCGCGGGATCGGCAGCCCGTCGCGCGTGCGCGCCCGCACGCGCAGCAGGGCCCGCGCCGGGCCGGTCTCGGCCAGCAGCCGCCCGCGTTCCTCGTTCGACAGCTCCGCGAGCATCCAGCGATTGTTGCTGTGCATCGCGTCGACGAACTCCTGCCCGCTGGCAACAACGGCGACGATCAGGTTCGGCTCGCACGAGCCCGCCGGGGCAAGGCGGCGGTCGAGGCTCTCGAGGTTCTCGCGGATGCGCCCGACCATCGTCTCGGCGGCGTCGACGCGGAAGCCGACGATGCCGGGGCAGACCGGATCCTCGAACCGGGCGAGCGGCTCGTCGGCGTTCTCAGCGGACACCGGGCTCGCGGCGAGCAGCGTGCCGAGCACGCCGGCGGCCAACGCTGCACGCATGCGGATGAACATGGCTCGTCTCCCAACTTTCGGGAGCGGATTATCCGCCTGTTGAGCTTCGGGAGCAACGGCAGAGTTGTCGCAAGGTTTGCCCGTCGGATTCGCCCCATCACAACCCGGTTTTATCGATCCTCGAACCGAATAGGGCCCGGCCATAGACCACGAGGAACAGGGCGAACGCGCCTCCCCATCCCACTCCTGCCAGGGCGAGACCCGCGCGGTAGGGGACGAGATCGAGCGAGGCGGCCAACCGCAGCAGGGCTCCAAGCGTGACCAGCCCATAGATTGCGGTCGTCCCGGGCCCGGCGTGCAGCGTTCGTCCGGTATGGCCGAGAGTGGCGCGGGTCATAACCGCGAGGATCATGGTCGCCATCGCACCGGCGGTCAGCGCATGGATTGCCGCGGTCCGCGGGATCGCGCCAAGAATGCTCCCGGCGAGCAACAGCAGGCCCACCGGTATCCAAGCATAGCCGACGTGCAGCACGATCACGAGCGGGTCGCTCAGCGTCCGCCAGCCACTCCAGCGCAGAAGTCGCACCGCCTGCAGCATGCCCGCCGCTCCCAGCAGGAAGCTGATGATGTCCGAGTCGGGCGCAAGCGTCCAACCGGCGCCGGCCATCGCCGTGCCGGCCAGCACTAGCCTGTCGTAGCCGTCCGGCTGGCTTGGCAACCGCGTGGCGTGCCCCTGCTTCGCCATCCAGTTGCGCGTGAACGACGGCACAATGCGGCCGCCGACAAGCGAGATGATCATGATCACCAGCGCGATGCCGCCGCGAAACCCGGCCTCGCTGTCGGCGACAAGTCCCAAGGCCCCGGCATAGTCCAGGGCGTCGGCGACGGCGAGCAGCAGCACCAGCCCGACCACCGGCAGGTTACGGTTCTTCGCCGCAAGCACTTCGCGCCCAGCAACGAACGCCAGCGAGAGATAGAAGCCGATGTCCAGCACCGCGGCGAGCGCAAGTCCCATCGCATCCGACCATACCAGCACCAGACGTGCCGCGAGCCACAGACCCGCCAGCACGGCCAGCGGCGGACCGGCGATCGGCAGCCTGCCGGTCCAGTTCGGAATCGCGGTGAGGAGGAAGCCGGCAATGACCGCTCCCACGAAGCCGAACAGCATCTCGTGGCGGTGCCAGGCGAGCGCATCCATGGCGCTTGGCAATTCGGCCACGCCGAAGAGCGCGCACAGCCACAGGCTGAGCGCGGTAAGCGCCCATGCCGCACCGCCGAAGAAGAACGGACGAAAGCCGCCGCGCAGGAATGGCGGCGCCGCAGCCATCCGCGCCTTGCGGCGCGCCTGCATCGCCTCGCCGCGGGTTATCGTGCTGTCGTCCATCGCCGCCCCGCTATCGAGCACCAGCAACTGCGAGGGTTCCGGCAGCGCTCGGCATCGTGCTGCCACAATGGAGATCGATCATCGCCGCGCTAATCGCCCAGCGACGCCTGCCACGCGTCGGCCCGGCAATAGTCGTCGGGCACGTAAGGATTGCCCGGCGTCGGGTTCGCGCCGCTGGGCGCCCAGTGGTGCTGGTAGAGCAGCTTGCAGGCCTGATAGGAGGTTGCGTAAATCTTCTTGAAATGCTGCCCTTCGCGCGCGTTCAAAGTGCCGAACTGGTTGCTGATCGAAGCGATGTGCTGGTTGAGCGCAGCAAGGCGGTCGGACAGCTGCGTCACGGTCTCGTTGAGGGCCGTGATCTGCATCTGCAGCTCAAGGTTCGACGGCTGGTGCAGCGCCGGCGTAACCGGCTGCACGGTCTGGACCGGATTGACCGCGCGGACCTGCGCGGCCGCGGGCTGCGCGGCGGTGACAATGGCAATCGCCGCGGCGGCGGCAAACAGGCGATGGTTCATGGCTCGTTCCTCCAGGCCCTGCCAATGCGCGGAGGAGGCCGGTCCCGGCCATCCGTAAAGTTCCGAGGCCGGCAAGCGGGCGGCTTGCCGAAACCCGCCCGCCCTGCGCGACGGAAGCCTACCCCTCCTTGCGCGACGCCTTCTTCCGCTCGTGCGGATCGAGGTAGCGCTTGCGCAGCCGGATGCTCTGCGGCGTCACCTCGACCAGCTCGTCGTCCTGGATGTAGGCGATCGCCTGCTCGAGGCTCATCTTGCGCGGAGGGGTGAGGCGGACGGCGTCGTCCTTGCCGGTGGAGCGGAAGTTGGTCAGCTGCTTGGACTTGAGCGGGTTGACCTCGAGATCCTGCGGCTTGGCGTTCTCGCCGATGATCATGCCTTCGTAGAGCTTCTCGCCGGGGCCGATGAACAGCACGCCGCGTTCCTCCAGCGCGTTGAGGGCGTAGGGCACGGCTTCGCCCTGCTCCATGCTGATGAGCACACCGTTCTGGCGACCCTGGATCGGGCCGGCGTAGGGGCCGTACTTCTCGAACAGGCGGTTCATGATGCCGGTGCCGCGGGTGTCGGAGAGGAATTCGCCGTGATAGCCGATGAGGCCGCGGCTGGGCGCGGTGAAGGTCAGGCGGGTCTTGCCGCCGCCCGAGGGCCGCATGTCGGTCATCTGCCCTTTGCGCTGGGCCATCTTCTCGACCACGGTGCCCGCGTGCTCCTCGTCGACGTCGATGACGACGGTCTCGTAGGGCTCCTCGCGGCCGTTCGGGCCTTCCTGGAACAGCACGCGCGGGCGGCCGATGGAAAGCTCGAAGCCTTCGCGGCGCATGGTCTCGATCAGCACGCCCAGCTGGAGCTCGCCGCGGCCGGCCACTTCGAACGCGTCCTTGTCGGCGCTTTCGGTCACACGGATGGCGACGTTGCCTTCGGCCTCGCGCTCGAGCCGGTCGCGGATCACGCGGCTCTGCACCTTGTCGCCTTCGCGCCCGGCGTAGGGGCTGTCGTTGACCGCAAAGCGCATGGCGAGCGTCGGCGGGTCGATCGGGCGCGCGGCGATCGGTGCGGTGACGGCGGGCGTGGCGATGGTGTTGGAGACGGTCGCCCTGGTGAGCCCGGCGATGGCGACGATATCGCCCGCCTCGGCGCTGTCGACCGGAACGCGGTCGAGCCCGCGGTAGGCGAAAACCTTGGTCGCGCGGCCTTCCTCTACGGGCGAGCCGTCGACGTCGATCGCGCGGATCGGCATGTTGACGTCGAGCCGGCCGCTCTCGATCCGGCCGGTGAGGATACGGCCGAGGAACGGGTCGCGGTCGAGCAGGACGGCGATCATCTTGAACTCGCCGGCCGGATCGGCCGAGGGCTCGGGCACGTGGCCGATGATGGTCTGGAACAGCGGCACGAGGTCCCCGGAGCGGACGTCGGGGTCCTCGCCGGCATAGCCCGCGCGGCCCGAAGCGTAGAGGCACGGGAAGTCGAGCTGCTCGTCGGTCGCGTCGAGCGCGACGAACAGGTCGAACACTTCGTTGAGCACTTCCTCGGGGCGCGCGTCGGGGCGATCGATCTTGTTGACCACCACGATGGGTCTGAGGCCCAGGCCGAGCGCCTTGCCGGTGACGAACTTAGTCTGCGGCATCGGCCCTTCGGCGGCGTCGACCAGAAGGATCACCCCATCGACCATCGACAGAATCCGCTCGACCTCGGCGCCGAAGTCGGCGTGGCCCGGAGTGTCGACGATGTTGATGCGGAAGTGCTCCTCGATGCCAGGCGGGGCCCACTCGACCGAAGTCGGCTTGGCGAGGATGGTGATCCCGCGCTCTTTCTCCAGGTCGGTGGAATCCATCGCTCTTTCTTCGACGCGCTGGTTCTCGCGGAACGTGCCGGACTGGCGGAACAGCTGGTCGACGAGAGTGGTCTTTCCATGATCGACGTGCGCGATGATGGCCACGTTGCGGAGGCTCATTTGAACGGAACTCTTGTAAGGGGGTGTAAGGCGCGCGGCCCTTAGGCCCTGCGGCCGGTCCTGTCCACCTCAGCCGGACAAGTCAGCGCGCCGGGCGCAGCACGATGTGGCCGACCGCGGTGTTCGAGGCGGGCACGTGATAGAAGCGGTGGAGCTCCTCGACCTTGTCGCCGAGCGCGCCGCGCATGATCAGCCACATGATCAGCTCGATCCCTTCGGTGCCTGCCTCGCGGAGGAATTCCAGGCGGGTGATTTTGCGCAGTTCGTCGGTTCCGTTGGCGAGCTTGTCGAGGAACGCGTTGTCGAATTCTGGATTGATCAGCCCCGCGCGTTCGCCCTGCAGCTGATGGCTCATCCCCCCGGTGCCCCAGATCTGCACGTTGAGGCCGGCCGGATAGCTTTCCACCGCATCGCGGATCGCCCGCCCGAGTTGCCAGCACCGCTCGCCCGACGGGGTGGGGAACTGGGTGACGTTGACCGCCAGCGGGATCACCCGCACCGGCCATGCCTCGACCTTGCCGAACATCAGCGACAGCGGGACGGTGAGCCCGTGATCAACATCGAGCGTGTTCATCAAGGTGAGGTCGAATTCGTCGATCACCAGCTGCTCGGCGAGATGCGCCGCAAGCACCGGATCGCCCATCACCATCGGCACCGGGCGGCGGCCCCACCCTTCGTCGGCGACATCGAATTCTTCGGCCATGCCGAGCGCAAAGGTCGGCACGACGTCGAGCATCATCGCGCTGGCGTGGTCGTTGTAGCAGAGGATGATGACGTCGGGGTCTTCCTGTTCCTCGAAGGCCTTGACCCATTCGTAGCCGTCGAACACCGGCTTCCAGTATTCGTCCTGATCGCGCCCTTGATCGAACGCGGCGCCGATCGCCGGGACGTGGCTGGTGGCGATGCCGGCGGTGATCCGCGCCACTACTTCTTGCCTCTGATCGAGCGCTGGCCCTCGGGCGAACGGCCGCCCGCCCGCATCATCGCGGCATATTCGTCGGGGGTCATGCCGGTCATGCTGCTGACCGCCTTCTGGGTGCTCCAGCCGTCGGTGTTCGACAGCTTGACGAGAAAGTAGATGTTGCCGCCGAGGTCGATCAGCCTGGTGAAGTCGCGGTCGAGAACCGCCTGCTTCTGCTCCTCACTCATTCGGAAGCGGTCGAGATAGGCGCGCTCGTCGGTCCTAAACGCCTCGCGGTTCTCCTCCTGCATCAGCGAGGTGCAGAACTTGTGCAGGTGGTACGCCTGCCGGCTGCTCATCGCGTTGAACACCTTGGTGCCCGGGATGTCGTTGAGCTCGTCGAGCGAATAGAGGCGGGTGCGCATGGCGTGGTGCTTTCCTGGCCCTGTCATCGAGACCTACCAGAGGAGTCCTGGTTCCGCCACCGGGGGAGCAGGAAAGAACAACTGTGGTCGCCCCAAGCACGCGGGGGGTTAATCGCGCGGACAAGTTTGCTAGGGGGCGGCGACTGGTGCCGCCCGCTGCACCCCTGCGGAGACGATCGATGAGTCAACATGTCCTGGAAAAGCTCGCGGCGACGAACCCGGACGCCGAGATCTGGTGGGACAGCTCGCCGCTGATCTATCCGAGCTGGAAGCAGGAGACGCTGGCTAAGGCGCCCGCGGGCGAAGAGGCCGACTGGGCCGAGCAGCTCACCCGATTCTACGACGACGCGACCATCCGGAGCGAAGGCACGATGGGCTTTCGCGGCGTGACCACCAACCCGCCGCTGTCGTTGCAGGCGATCAAGCTTGCCCCCGCGATGTGGTCCAACGAGATCAAGTCGATCGCAGCGAAGAACCCCGGTCTCGACTACGAAGGCGTGTACTGGGCGATGTACCTCGACCTGGTGAAGAAGGGCGCCGACGCGATCCTGCCGGTCTACGAGAAGTCGGGCGGCAAGTACGGCTTCCTCTCCGGCCAGGTCGACCCGCGCTTCGTGAGCGACGGCGACAAGATGCTGGCGCAGGGCCTGACCATCGCAGCGATGGGCAAGAACGTGATGGTCAAGCTGCCCGGCTCCAAGGAAGGCTACGAAGTCCTCGAGGAGCTGACCGCGCGCGGCATCAGCACCAATAACACCACCAGCTTCACCGTGCCGCAGTACCTGCGCTGCCGGGCCGCGGTCAGCGCCGGGCTGCTGCGCGCCAAGGCGTCGGGCGTGGACATTTCCAAGTGGCGCTCGGTGATCACTCACATGTCGGCCCGCCTCGGCGAGCTGAGCGACTGGAGAACCGAGGCCAAGGCCCGCGGCATCGACCTGGCGCTGTCCGAGATCCGCGACGGCGAGGAAGCCGTGCTCAAGCGCGCATACCATCACGGCAAGGCGATCGGCCATCCGTCGAAAATGCTGCAATGCTCGATGCGCGTCGAAACCGACGACCGCACAGGCAAGACCGTCAGCCGCCACATCCAGGACTTCGGCGGCAGCGACATGGTCTACACCTGCCCGCCGGGCTACATCGCCGGGTTGATGACCGCGGGGCTCGAGGACTTCGACCCGCACGCAATCGACCGCGAGCCCAACAAAGCCAGCATCGAGAAGCTGCTCAAGCTGCCGAGCTTCCGCCAGGCCTACGAGTTCGACGGCATGCGCCCCGACCAGTTCGCCCACTTCGGCGCCTTCAAGGCAACCGAGACCGAGTTCGCCGCTGCGACCCGGCAGACGGTCGACTTCGTGCGGATGACGATGGAGGCATGAGCCGCCCGCCGCTCCCTCCGTTCACCGCCGAGACCGCCGCGCAAAAGGTGCGGTCGGCCGAAGATGCGTGGAATCGGCGCGATCCGGAGTCGGTGTCGCTGGCTTACACGCTCGACAGCCGCTGGCGGAACCGGAGCGAGTTTCTTGAAGGGAGAGCGGCGATCGTCGCCTTCCTGCAGCGCAAATGGGCGAGGGAACGCGAATACCGGCTGATCAAGGAATTGTGGGCGTTCACCAACGACCGCATCGCCGTACGCTTCGCCTACGAATGGCACGACGAGGCCGGGCAGTGGTTCCGCGCCTACGGCAACGAGAACTGGCAGTTCGACGCCGACGGCTACATGGCGCAACGCCACGCCAGCATCAACGATCTGCCGATCGCGGCTGCGGAGCGGTTATTCCACTGGCGGCCCGGTCCGCGGCCGGACGATCATCCAGGGCTGTCGGAACTCGGCCTCTGAGCGGGAGCTGCTGCCGCGGTCGATTGAAGGTTCGGACATTTGCGGATGACCGGGCCCTGTTCGAAGGTGGAACATGACCGCTCCAGCTCAGGAGCCGTCCATGCAGACCAACCAGACCCCCGCCACCGACCCTTCGGACAATCCGACCGGCTGCTGCCCGCGCTTCTCACCCAAAGGTTGGGACCGACAGACGCTTCATTTCGAAGGCAAGCCGTTCGTTCGGGCGGTGACTCACAGCGCAAACTACGTGCCGCAGGACATGACCGAGGTGTTCGGCATGTCGTTCGGCAGGATCGCTGCCGCGGGTGCTTCGGACGACGGGCATGCGCTGGTCCTGAGCCGTGACCTGTCGCCATGGGAAACCGAGCATCTGTTTGCCGTGACCGGCGACGTTCCCGGCACCGAAATGGTCCGTCTGGACGGCGATTTCCGGACCAGGGTGTTCGAGGGTCCCTACGCATCTGCGCCGCTCTGGCAGTCGGAGTTCGCCGACGAGCTTGCGGCAGAGGGGACGCCGGCCGAGACGCTCTACGCGTTCTATACGACATGTCCCAAATGCGCCGCTGTTTACGGCAAGAACTACGTGGTGAGCGTGGCCCGAATCGGCGACTAACCCCGCAGACCATCCCGGCCTCTCGTAATTAGGGCTCTAAGTCATCGGGATCGCCGGCCGATAGGCGCTAACCGGGGTTCTGCTCGCCAATGCGGTCGAGCGCGTGCAGAAGTTCGTCGAATTCGGCGGTATCCTGGTCCACCCGGAACACGATCTTGAGGCTGCTGCCGAGCATACTCAGGTTCGTCTGGGTGAGCAGTCCTACTGCGACAATCTTTCCATCGTCATTCATTGCGGCCACTATCTCGCGCCGGTGACGCGTGAAACTACTTGGACCGAAAACGAAAGGGTCGCCAATGGGGTTCCAATATTGACTTCGGCGCAGATTCGCATCCCTGCGCATCATCAGATCCGGCGGAAATTGAACACCGCATTCAGGACGAATACGACAAGTCCCGCAACGAGCGAAACCAGCACCCGCGCGAAGATGTAGTTCAACGGAGTATAGGCGAGCAGCAGCGCGTAAAGCGCCATCGTCACTGCCAGGCCGACGCCGGCATTGATGAGAAACAGCGCATAGCCGCTGGCCGCGCCGCGATCGGTGCCGCGGAAGATCCACGAGCGTCCGAGCAGATAGTGCAGGGAGTTGGCGGTAAGGAACCCGATTCCCGCGGCGGGGACCTCGGGAAACTCGGCCCACTGCACTAGCGCGTACAGCACGCCGAGGCCAAGCAGGAACACGCTGCAACTGACCACCGTATTGCGCCACAGCATGACCGCGACACGTATCGACAGCAGGCGCGAGAGCAGTCCCTGACCTGCGCCGGCCGCCTGATCCGCGTTGCCGTCGGTCGGCACGGGAGCCTCCCGTCGTGAAAAGTCGGCCATCAGGCTGTAACGCCTATGCCGGTACGGCAGACAGTTGCGGAAGCGCGTCGGGCTCCTGCTCGTGCGCGTCGGCCCATTCGCTGCGGCGCTTCACGAACGGGTTGAGGAACAGCACCGGCAGCTTGAGGAACAGCAGCTCGGAATGGATGAGACCGTCCACCGTCCGCTCCCACCATTTCGGCTCACGCTTGCCGTGCTGCTTCAGCCAGCCGTCGTAGGGCGCCCAGTGGCTCGGCTCGTCCTTCCTGATGATCTCAAAGATGCGCACCAGCACCGGATCGGCCAGCACCATCCGGTTGGCGAGCAGGATCTCAACCTGGCGGTAGCCGCGCTGCTCGGTGAGCGAGATCACCCGGCACAGTCGCTCGAACAGCTCGTCGCGGTCAATCACTTCCTGCGTGTCGAGACGGTCGATCGTGCGGCCGAACATGATCTCGATGAACCGGTCGATGTGGCCGAACTTGCGGTCCACCTTGAGCGGCATCACGCCGCGGCGCTCGAACCAGCGGCGGAACATGACGTAATGCTTGCGTTCGTCGGCGCGGTGGCTTTCGACGGCAGCGATCAACTCGTGGTCGTCGGGCGAGCGGGCGCGGATCGCCTGCAGCACGCGGTCGATCGCGGTGTAGCCGCGATGCTCGTTGTAGATGTAGATCGACCCGAGCAGGTCGATGTACCGGCGGGCGAACCATGCGCGCATGCTGTTCTCCGGGGCTGCGGCGTGTCGCTGCTATAACGGTCCTAGCGCGGAAATGGACGCAAGGTTTTTTGCCCTAGCGCCCGCCCCAGGTGTAGCTGAGCCCCAGCCCCCCCGAGAACTGGTCGCGCGAGCCATAGGTGCGCGTGATCGGCGAATCGGCCGCATCGCCCACCAGCCGATCGTACTTGGCATAGGTGGAAATGCCCCAGCGCGGGCCAAGCTGGGTGAGAAACGAGGCGGTCGCTCCAAAGGCCTGGATACCCGCATCGGGATCGAACGCCGGCAGGCCGCTGGCGACCGAGGCCGACGGGGTGACGCCGAACCAGGCATCCTGGTAGCGGTTGCCGCTCCAGGTCACACGCGGGCCGATCGAAAACAGCCACTTGTCGCCATCGCGCAGCACGAAGTCGGCGCCGGCAAGCCCGACCCAGCCCTTGTGCCCGGTGACGCCCTTGCGGATCTCGCCGCGCAGGCGGAAATTGTCGGTCAGGCTGAGCGCGACGAAGGCCCCGGGCTCGAGGCTGAACTTGACCTTGGGCAAGTCGGCGCCGACGTCCTGCGCCGTGCGCGAGCCTTCGAAGTTGATCGCCGGTCCGAAGCTGAGCCCGCCCGTCTCGAGGACGGAGAAGCCGAAGCTCTGATCGGGCGCTTCGAACCCGAACGGCTCGTCGCCGCGCTTGCGGTCGACGTTGACATAAGGGCCGATGTCGAATTCGTCGGACCCGGGATAGTTGGGATAGGCCTGCGGGCCGATCGTGACGCGGTAGCGGTAGGGCTCGGCATCCTGGGCGATGGCCGGAGAGGCAGCGACGATGGCGGCAAGGAGAGCACCCAAGCGTAGCGGCTGATGTCTCAGTTTCGAGCTCCCTGTTGCGCCCTAGTCCTCCCAGTAGAGCCGTTCGGGGTTCTCAACCAGCAGCTTGCGCTGCAGTTCCACAGTTGGCGCGATGCGCGGGATCATGTCGACCAGATGGCCGTCGTCGGGCACCGTATCCTGCATGTTCGGATGCGGCCAGTCGGTGCCCCAGATGCATCGATCGGGATATTCCTCGACCAGGGGGCGGACCGCATCTGCGAACGCATTCCAGGGGTCTCCGGTGGGATCGAGGCGGTCGGGGCAGGTCGGCTTGAAGTGGATGTCGGGCCGAAAATCGAGCAGCGCGCGGAAGGCGCGCATGTCGGGGCCATCGGGGCCCTGCGTCACGTCCGGCCGGCCCATGTGGTCGATCACCAGCGGCACCGGGATCGCATCCATGAACGGGCGCAGCTCCTCGAGGATGTCGGCCTCGAAGTAGATCACCACGTGCCAGCCAACGGGAAGGCGGCGGCTGACTTCGAGGAACTTGTCCTTCGGCGCGTCGTCGACGAGACGCTTGAGGAAATTGAAGCGGATGCCGCGCATTCCGCCTTCGTGGAGGTGCCACAGCTCGTCCTCGGAAATCGCCGGGTCAACCACTGCCACACCGCGCGCCTTGCCGGCGGACCGGGCAATGGCATCGAGCGTTGCTGAGTTATCGGTGCCGTGGCAACTCGCCTGGACGATGACGTTCTTCGCAAAGCCGAGCCGGTCGCGCAGTGCGAACAGCATTTCGGGTCCGGCATCGTCGGGCAGGTACTTGGCCTTCGCGCTGAACGGGAACTGCGCCATCGGTCCGAACACGTGGCAATGCGCGTCCACCGCGCCTGGTGGGGGAATGTAGCGCGGCTTCGAGGGATTGGGGTGCCAGGAAACGATGCGATCACTCACGCAAACACAACTCCATCCATGAGCTTGCGTGCGGTCCGGAGCAGGGCGGCGCTCACGACCTCTCCCGCATCATCAACCTCGAGCACGCAGCTCATCTCGCCGGTCGGGTGCTCGACGGACAGAAGCTTGCGGTTGCCGGTGGGGATCGTGGCTACCTCGGCCGCGGGCGAACCTTCGACGAGGCAGGCAGTCGCCACGCTCACGGCGCCAAGCACGCCGATCGTCGCGTGGGCGCGATGCGGGATGAAGCTGCGCACCGTCACCGCGCCGCCGTGCTGCGGCGGGGCGACGAGCATCATCTTGGGGACCGTCTTCTCCTTCACGTCGCCGAGGTTCATCCGCGGCCCGGCGGCGAGGCGGATCGCCTCGATCTTCCCGCGCAAATCGGCAAATCCGTCGGACTCCAGTTCCTCGCGCGTTTCGTAGCCGGTGGCGCCGACGTCCGCCGCCCTGAACACGATGCACGGCATGCCGTTGTCGATCAGCGTGCACCGCACGCCGTCGATCACGTCGACGGCGTTGCCAGTCGGCAGCAGAGCGCCGCACGACGATCCAGCGGTGTCGCGGAACTCCAACGGTACCGGCGCATGGGTACCCGGCACACCGTCGATCTTCGCATCGCCCGAGTAGGTGACTGCGTCCTGCGGCGTTTGAACCGTGGCGACGGCGACTTGCCCGGTGTTCTCCATGAAGATCGCCACCCGCGTCTCGTCGCCGGTCGCCGCGACCAGCCCGCGCTCGATCGCGAACGGGCCGATGCCGGCGAGGATGTTGCCGCAGTTCTGCGCGTCGGTGACGATCGCCTGGTCGACGAACACCTGCAGGAACAGGTAGTCGACGTCGATCCCCGCGCGCGCCGATTTCTTCACCACCGCGACCTTGCTGGTCAGCGGATCGGCACCGCCCATGCCGTCGATCTGCCGCGGATCGGGCGAGCCCATCACGCCGAGCAGGAAAGCATCGCGCTGCGCCACATCGGCCGGCAGGTCGGAGGCAAGAAAATAGCCGCCCTTCGAGGTGCCGCCGCGCATCCACATGACGGACGCGGAACTCATCGTCAGATCCACTTCAATCCCATGTCGGTCAGCTTCTGCCTGAAGCCGTACATGTCGAGGCCGAGTTCGCCGCCCGCCAGCCGCTGGCGCTTGTCGCCCTCGTTGGCCTCGCGGGCACGGGCTTTCTCGAGCACGCTGGCAGCCTCGGCGCGCTTGACCACGCAGACGCCGTCATCGTCGGCCACGATCACGTCGCCCGGCTCGATATAGGCCGAGGCGCAGACCACCGGCACGTTGACGCTGCCGAGCGAGGCCTTGATCGTCCCTTGCGCAAAGATCCGCTTCGACCAGACGGGGAAGTTCATCTCGTGCAGGTCGCGCACGTCGCGCACGCCGGCATCGATGATCAGCCCGCGTACACCCCGGGCCTGGGCGCTGGTGGCGAGCAGGTCGCCGAAGTAACCGTCCTCGCACGGGCTGGTTGGCGCGATCACCAGGACGTCGCCTTCGCGGCACTGCTCGATCGCGGCATGGACCATGTAGTTGTCGCCCGGCGGCACAGAAATCGTCACCGCCGAGGCGCCGATCCGCGCGCCGGGATAGATCGGGCGCATGTAGCTCGCGAGCAGGCCGGTGCGGCCCTGCGCCTCGTGCACCGTGGCGACGCCGCAGGCGCCGAGCCCATCGACCACCGCCAGCTCCGCCCGCTCGATATTCTGGACGACGACACCGTGCATCTGTGCGATTCTCCCTGCCTTCGTTGCGCCTGCCCGGTGGACCCGCGCAGCCCCTTGCGTCAAGGGTCGGGCGCGAGCCTCGCAAACTTGTAAGTAACACATACATTCAGTAACGGCGGACCCGGAAGGATGCCTGACTCGACTGCCCCTCTGTCCCCGCCGCGCGTCGCGCTGATCGGCTTCGGCGAAGCCGGAGAGACCTTTGCCCGATCGCAGGGCTGGCGAGGCGAGACCCGCGCGTGGGACGTGCTGCCCGAGCGGCGTGCGGCGATGCCGAGCGCGGGCGTCGAGACGGCCGACAATGCCGCCGAGGCGCTGGCCGACCGTGCGTTCCTGCTCTCGCTGGTGACCGCCGATGCCGCGCTCGAGGCGGCGAGGGAATACGCCCCGCTGCTGCCCGAAGGCGCGCTGTGGTGCGATATGAACTCGGTCGCGCCCGAGACCAAGCGCGAGGCAGCCGCGGCGATCGAGGCCGCAGGCGGGCGCTATGTCGACGTCGCGGTGATGGCACCGGTCGACAAGGGCATGACAGTGCCGCTGCTCATCGCCGGGCCACATGCTCTGGCCGCACAGCCGCTGCTCGAAGCGCTAGGTTTCAAGAGCGTCCGCGTGGTCGGCGACGAGATCGGCAAGGCTTCGGCGATCAAGATGATCCGCTCAGTGATGGTCAAGGGGATCGAGGCGCTGAGCGAGGAATGCGCCAGCGCCGCCGAAGCGGCGGGAGTGTTCGACGAGGTGATGGCCTCGCTCGATGCCTCCGAGAAGCACATCGGCTGGACCGAGCGCGTCGCGTACAACCGCGAGCGGATGCGGCTGCATGGCTTGCGCCGCGCGGCGGAAATGGAAGAATCGGCCAAGACGCTGCAAGGGCTCGGAGTGGAGCCGATCATGACGCGCGGCACGGTCGAGCGTCAGCGCAAGGCGGCGAGACGAAAAGACGAGAGGATTGAAGCGGCATGACCCTGATCATCGATTGCCACGGCCACTACACGACCGCGCCGCCGCAGCACGACACCTGGCGCGATGCGCAGAAGGCCGCATTCAAGGCCGGCGAAGCACCGCCGCCCTATCCGGCGATCAGCGACGACGAGATCAGGGAAACCATCGAGAAGAACCAGCTCAAGCTGATCCGCGAGCGCGGCGCCGACCATACGATCTTCAGCCCGCGCGCGAGCACGATGGCGCACCATATCGGCGACCAGACGGTGAGCGAAGCCTGGTCGATCGCCTGCAACGACCTGATCTACCGCGTGACGCAGCTCTACCCCGAGGTCTTCACCGGCGTGTGCATGCTGCCGCAGAGTCCGAAGGCGGACCTCGCCGCCAGCATCCGGGAGCTGCGTCGCTGCGTCGAGCAGCTCGGCTTCATCGGCTGCAACCTCAATCCCGATCCGGGCGGCGGGCACTTCACCCATCCGCCGCTGACCGACGAGTCGTGGTTCCCGATCTACGAGGTCATGTGCGAACTCGACGTGCCGGCGATGATCCACGTCTCGGGCAGCTGCAACCCGGCGCTGCACGCGACCGGCGCGTTCTACCTCGCCGCCGACACCGTCGCCTTCATGCAGTTGCTGCAGGGGGACCTGTTCGGCCGCTTCCCGAGCTTGCGCTTCATCATACCTCATGGCGGCGGTGCGGTGCCCTTCCACTGGGGCCGCTACCGGGGCCTGGCCGACATGCTGAAACAGCCGAGCCTCGACACGCACCTAATGAACAACGTCTATTTCGACACCTGCGTCTACCACCAGCCGGGCATCGACCTGCTGGCGAATGTGATCGCGACCAAGAACATCCTGTTCGGCAGCGAGATGGTCGGCGCCGTGCGCGGGATCGATCCCACGACCGGACAATATTTTGACGACACCAAGCGATATGTTGATGCCCTGCCGATCGACGATTCTGCTAAGCACGCGATCTTCGAGGGCAACGCGCGGCGGGTGTTCCCGCGGCTCGACGCCAAGCTGAAGGCGATGGAAAAATGACCGAGCAGGCCCCGGAGACGGCGGGCGCGATTACGGCGCAGGGGTTCGCGCCATGCACAAAGCCCGAGCGCTACATCCAGCAACTCGTGAGCCACTGGAGCCGCAAGATGGCGACGAGCTACGACGAGGGCGACGGGATGGGCATGTTCCCCTTCTCCGACACCGAGAGCGCAGTGATGACCGCGCGGCACGACGGCATCGCCATCACGCTGGTGACCGGCGACCGCGAGCGCAACGAACACTTGCGTGGCGTGATCGAGCGCCACCTCGACCGCTTCGCCTTCCGCGAGGCGCCGCTGACTTACGAATGGAAAGAGCAATGAGCGACAAGAAAGAGCGGATCGACATCCACAAGTACCTGGCGGAATTCGACGACATCCCGGGCACCCGAGTGTTCACGGCCAAGCGCGCCCGCAAGGGCTACTGGCTGAACCAGTTCGCGATGAGCCTGATGAAGGAGGAAAACCGCAAGCGCTTCCTCGCCGATGAATCGGCCTACCTCGACGAATGGGACCTGACGCCGGCGGCCAAGCAGGCCGTGCTCGACCGCAACTACAACGCGATGATCGACGAGGGCGGGAACGTCTACTTCCTGTCCAAGCTGTTCTCCACCGACGGCAAGAGCTTCCAGTTCGCGGCCGGTTCGATGACCGGGATGACGCAGGAAGAATATGCCGAAATGATGCTCAAGGGAGGCCGCTCGCCCGAAGGCGTGCGCTCCATCAAGAAAGGGAACTGACCATGGCTCGCGTCACCACGGGCATCACGTCCAGCCATATCCCGGCGCTGGGCGCGGCGCTGCAGACCGGCAACTCGAACAACGATTACTGGGGCCCGGTGTTCAGGGGCTACGAGCCGATCAGGCAATGGATCAGGCAGCCCGGCAACATGCCGGACGTCGTGGTGCTGGTCTACAACGACCATGCCAGCGCCTTCGACATGAACATCATCCCGACCTTCGCGATCGGCTGCGCGGAACGCTTCAAGCCGGCCGACGAAGGCTGGGGGCCCCGCCCGGTGCCCGATGTGATCGGCCATCCGGATCTCGCCTGGCACATCGCGCAGAGCCTGATCCTCGACGACTTCGACATGACCATCATGAACCAGATGGACGTCGATCATGGCTGCACCGTTCCGCTGAGCATGATCTTCGGCGAGCCGAGCGAATGGCCGTGCAAGGTAATCCCGATGCCGGTCAACGTCGTCACCTATCCGCCGCCGTCGGGCCGGCGGTGCTTCGCGCTGGGCGACAGCATCAGGGCCGCGGTCGAGAGCTTCCCGGAAGACCTCAACGTCCACGTCTGGGGTACCGGCGGAATGAGCCACCAGCTGCAGGGCCCGCGCGCCGGCCTGATCAACAAGGAGTTCGACCTCAGCTTCATCGACCAGCTGATCAAGGACCCCGAGACCCTGAGCAAGATGCCGCACATCGACTACCTGCGCGAATCCGGCTCGGAAGGCATCGAGCTGGTCATGTGGCTGATCATGCGCGGCGCGCTCGGCGACAAGGTGAAGGACCTCTATACCTTCTACCACATCCCGGCGTCGAACACCGCGCTCGGCGCGCTGTTGCTGCAGCCCGAGGACAGCGCCGGGCCGGCGCTCGAGCCGCGCAGGGTGATGAGCGGCGAGAGCCTCGCGCACGCGTGAAAAAATCCTGCCCTCCCGCTTGCGGGAGGGGCCGGGGGTGGGCAAGGCGAGACCGGACTCACCCACCCCTAACCCCTCCCGCAAGCGGGAGGGGGATTGCAGGAGACCCCCATGCGCATTGCCCTCGCCGGCGCCGGCGCCTTCGGCGAAAAGCACCTCGACGGCCTCAAGAACATCGACGGTGTCGAGATCGCCTCGGTCATCTCGCGCCGCGCCGAGCAGGCGGCGGAAGTGGCCGCGAAGTACGGCGCGGGCCATTCGGGAACCGAACTCAGCGAAGCGCTCGCGCGCGACGACGTCGACGCGGTGATCCTGTGCACGCCGACGCAGATGCATGCCGAGCAGGCGATCGCCTGCATGGACGCGGGCAAGCACGTCCAGGTCGAGATCCCGCTGTCGGACTCCTGGGCCGAGGCCGAGGCCGTGCTGAGGAAGCAGCAGGAGACCGGGCTGGTCTGCATGGTCGGCCACACCCGCCGCTTCAATCCCAGCCACCAGTACGTGCACAACAGGATCGCCGCGGGCGAGTTCGCGGTCCAGCAGATGGACGTGCAGACCTATTTCTTCCGCCGCAAGAACATGAACGCCAAGGGCGAAGCGCGCAGCTGGACCGACCACCTGCTGTGGCACCATGCGGCGCACACGATCGACCTGTTTGCCTACCAGACCGGCAGGATCGTCACCGCCAACGCCATCCAGGGGCCGCGGCACCCCGAGCTCGGTATCGCCATGGACATGTCGATCCAGCTCAAGAGCGAGACCGGTGCGATCTGCACGCTCAGTCTGTCGTTCAACAACGACGGGCCGCTCGGCACCTTCTTTCGCTACATCGGCGACACGGCCACCTACATCGCCCGCTACGACGACCTCGTCACCGGCAAGGAAGAGCCGGTCGACCTGTCTGGCGTGGCGGTGTCGAACAACGGCATCGAGCTGCAGGACCGCGAGTTCGTGGCCGCGATCCGCGAGGGGCGCGAGCCGAACAGCTCGGTCGCCCAGGTGCTCGACTGCTACCGCGTCATCGGCGAGCTTGCCGCCAGCCTCGAGCAGCAGGACGGCTGGTCCTGAGCCTCGCCGGCGTTAACCAGTCTTGACTAGTTCGCGTGCTAAGCGGACTCTCCTGGCAGAAAAAATACGCGGGGGACGCAAATGGCTGAATTGGACCGGATCCTGGGCGAGGCTCAGGAGACCCACCGGCAGATGCAGGAAGCGGTCAGGACCTCGGGCGAGCGGGCGGTTCGCGACATCGTCCGCCTGCGCACGCGCTTTGCCACGCTGGTCGCGGAGATGATGGGCGCGATCAAGGCCGACGCCCGGCTGATCGGCCGGCCCGAACTGGCGCGCGAATTCGAAGCCAAGTTCTTCGACATGCGGCAGGCGCTGGCGCAACATCAGGCCAAGTGGCGCAGCGCCAACATCGACGAAGACCATGCCGGCTATCGCCGCTCGACCGACGAGCTGGGCCGCAGGCAGGACGAATTCTACACATGGGCGAGGAACGCGCTGGCGGGCATCTAATCAGGGGTTGCGACTCCCCGCTCGCACCGGCACAGGACGCGGCGATGAGCGACAAGACCCGCACGATCGCCGGAACCGAGCTGCACCCCGTCGGCCTCGGTTGCATGAATCTCTCGTGGGCTTACGGCACGCCGCCGAGCCGCGAGGATGGCGCCAGGCTGCTCGACCGCGCGCTCGAGCTTGGCTGCAACCATCTCGACACCGCGCGGATCTACGGCACCGGCGCGAACGAGGCGCTGATCGGCGAAACGCTGGGCGGGCGGCACAGCCGGTTCTTTCTCGCTTCGAAATGCGGCATCACCGTCGACGGACCGCGTCGCGGGGTCGACTGCTCGCCCCAAGCGATCGAGGGCGCGATCGAGGGGAGCCTCAAGCTGCTCCGCACGGATCATATCGACCTCTACTACATGCACCGCTTCGACCCGAAGGTGCCGATCGCCGATTCGGTCGGCGCGATGAAGCGCGCTGTCGAGGCGGGCAAGATCGGCGCCTACGGGGTGTCCGAGTGGAGCTCGGCGCACATCCGCGAGGCGCATGGTGTGCATCCGGTCGGCGCCGTGCAGACCGAGTATTCGCTGTGGACCCGCAACGTCGAACTGGCGGTACTCGAGACCTGCCGCGAGCTCGGCATCGCGTTCGTCGCGTTCTCGCCGCTCGGGCGCGGCGCGCTGGCGGGGCTGCTCGAGGACCCGGCGACGCTTGAGGAGCAGGATCTTCGAACCAAGATGCCGCGCTTCAACGCCGACAACTGGCCGCACAACCGCGCGCTGATCGACCGTTTCGTGATGCTGGCGGAAGACAATGGCGTGACCGCAGCGCAACTGGCGCTCGCCTGGGTCCTGTCGCGGGGCGAGCATGTCCACGTCATCCCCGGCACCACCAGCCAGCAGCACCTCGCCGACAACCTGCGCGCAGGGCAGCTGCCCGTTGCGCAGGCCGTGCTCGAGGCGGCCGACGCGCTGATCAACGCGCGCACCGTGGCCGGGCACCGCTATCACGATGCGATTCGGCCGACGATCGACACCGAGGAGCTCGAGCCCGCATGAGCGGGAACGTGACCGCGCCGATCGCCTACGTGCGCGATACCGGCGAGCGGCCGCGTTACTATGCCAACGCCCACGAGAAGGACACCGTCGTCCTCGAGCCCGTGCCGATGGCGATTGAGGACGTGCGCGGACAGGCGACCTCGCTCGACGCGGAAGGCTGCGTGCTGGTGCGCCACCGCAGCGACGTCGCCGACTTCGCCGATCCCGAACAGATCGCGCTGATCCATGTGCCGGAAATCGAGGCGCTGCTGAAGGAGGTGACCGGCTGCGACGAGGTCGTGGTCAGCCCGCGCGGCATCCTGCGCTTCTCCGAACGGCTCGGCGAGAACGAGCGGCACGACAACTCGCACCCGGCGCGCTTTGCCCATGTCGACGTCTCGGCCGAGACCGGTGAGCTGTTCCGCAAACGCACCCAGCCGCACGGCAAGTCAGTAGCGCGCAGCGCCCAGTACAACGTCTGGCGCGCGCTCAGCGGGGCGCCGCAGGACGTGCCCCTCGCTCTGTGCGATGCGCGCTCGGTTGCCGGCCCCGAGCTGATCAAGGCCGACGCGATCTTCGATCCACCCGGCGGCGCGCCCGAATTCAGCTTCGAAGGCTACGTCGTGTCGCACGATCCCGGGCACCGCTGGCTGTGGTTCAGTGGCATGGAGCCCGACGAAGCGATCGTGTTCAAGACCAGCGAAAGCGATCCCGAACGCGCGCAATGCATCCCGCACGTCGCGTTCGACAACCCCGAGGCACCCGCCGGTGCGCCGCCGCGGGTGAGCATCGAGATGCGCGCGACTTGCTACTGGCTGGCGTGAGCCGGCCTTAATCCTTCGTTAGCGCTTGCGGCGGACAATCGGCGCATGGCACGCGCTATCGCCCGCACCCGGATCGCTTCCGACCGCATGGCGGACGTGCTGCGCCTCGGCATCGTCAGCGCCTGCGCCCTTGCGCTGATCGCCGCGGGGCAATCGCTGCCGTTCTAGGGGGCAAGCCTCAGACCGCTTCTCGCTGGTCGGGGACGGTTGTACATCTCAAGCCATGTCGGGTGGCGTTGCTTCGGCCTTGAGCAGCGCGATCGCCTCGTCGAGCGGCAGCACGCGCTGACGTTCGTCGCCGAGCGTGCGCAGCGCCACCGTGCCCTCGTCGGCTTCGCGCTTGCCCACCACCAGCAGATGCGGGACCTTGCCGACCGAGTGCTCGCGCACCTTGTAGTTGATCTTCTCGTTGCGCAGGTCGGCCTCGGTGCGAAGTCCGGCGGCGCGCAGCTTGGCGGTGACGTGTTCGGCGTAGCCGTCGGCATCGGAGACGATCGTCGCCACCACCGCCTGCACCGGCGCCAGCCACAGCGGCAGCTTGCCGGCGTAGTGCTCGATGAGGATGCCGATGAAGCGCTCGAACGTGCCGAGGATCGCGCGGTGGAGCATCACCGGACGGTGCTTTTCGCCGTCGTCGCCGACGTAAGTCGCATCGAGCCGCGCGGGCAGCACTGTGTCGGCCTGGATCGTGCCGACCTGCCAGGTGCGGCCGATCGCGTCGGTCAGGTGGAATTCGAGCTTCGGGGCATAGAACGCGCCTTCGCCGGGCAGCTCCTCCCAGCCGAACTGCTTGGTCGCCCGGCCGGCCTTGGCCACGGCCTCGCGCAGAATTTGCTCGGCCTTGTCCCACTCGGCGTCGGAGCCGAACCGCTGCTCGGGCCGCAGCGCCAGCTTGATCTGGTAGTCGGCGAAGCCGAGGTCGCGATAGACGCTGTCAAGCAGGTCGCAGAAGGCGACGATTTCGTCGATCAGCTGGTCCTCGCGGCAGAAGATATGCGCGTCGTCCTGGGTGAACTGGCGCACGCGCAGCAGCCCGTGAAGTGCGCCGTGCGGCTCGTTGCGGTGGCAGCAGCCGAACTCGGCCATGCGCAGCGGCAGGTCGCGGTAAGACTTTATGCCCTGCTTGAAGACGAGGATGTGCGCCGGGCAGTTCATCGGTTTCAGGGCCATCATCGCCGCTTCGCCGGTGATGACCGGACCTTCGCCCTCGGCCTGCGGCACCTCGTCCGGCACGGCGAACATGTTCTCGCTGTACTTGCCCCAGTGGCCGGATTTCTCCCACTGGTTGACGTCCATCAGCTGCGGCGTCTTCACTTCGTCATAGCCGGCAGCGTCGAGCCGGCGGCGCATGTACTGCTCGAGCTGGCGCCACACCAGGTAGCCTTTCGGATGCCAGAAGCAGGAGCCTTGCGCTTCGTGCTGGAAGTGGAACAGGTCCATCTCCTGGCCGAGCTTGCGGTGGTCGCGCTTGGCCGCCTCCTCCAGCCGCATGAGGTGCGCGTCGAGCTGCTTCCTGCTGAGCCAGCCGGTGCCGTAGATGCGGCTCAGCATCGCGTTCTTCTGGTCGCCGCGCCAGTAGGCGCCGGCGACGCGGGTCAGCTTGAACGCCTGCGGGTCGAGCGCGCCAGTCGAGGGCAAGTGCGGTCCGCGGCACATGTCGAGCCAGCCGCCGCCCGAGCGATAGACCGTCAGCTCCTCGTCGGCGGGGAGCTCGGCCGCCCACTCAGCCTTGAACCGCTCGCCGTGCTGCTCGAACCAGCCGATCAGCTGGTCGCGCGTCCACACCTCGCGGGTCAGCGGCTTGTCGGCGGCGATGATCTCGCGCATCTTCGCCTCGATCGCGGGGAGGTCCTCCTCGCCGAACGGCCCGCGTACGCCGGGAGCGAAGTCGTAATAGAATCCGTCCTCGGTCGCCGGGCCGAAGGTGATCTGGGTATCCGGCCACAAGGCCTGCACCGCCTCGGCGAGAACGTGCGCGTAGTCGTGGCGCGCCAGCTCGAGTGCGTCGGCCTCGTCGCGCCCGGTCACCAGCGCCAGCGTGGCGTCGCCCTCGAACGGCCGGGCAAGATCGCGCAGCTCGCCGTCGACGCGCGCGGCGAGCGCGGCCCTGGCAAGGCCGGGGCCGATCACGGCGGCGACATCGGCGGGCGTCGCGCCGCGCGGCACTTCGCGCACCGAGCCGTCGGGCAGGCTTATTTTCAGCATCATCGCGCGTATGAACCTACAGGAGCTGTCTCGGCGGCGCTATGGCACAGCCCGGCAGCAAGCGGAACCCGTTGCCTAACTATTTGACCTTACAGTCTTTTGTCCGGGATTGCGGGTCACTTCAGAACTGGGCCTGCGAAATCCGCTCGCCGACGGCGACCCGATAGGTCACCGGCGTGGCATAGGGAAGGTCCTGCCCCCACTCGGTGCCCGGATAGAGCCTGCGCCCGGTCAAGGCACGGCACTCGCGGCCGGCCGCGTCGCACTGGCGGCCGTCGAACAGCTCCTGCGAGGTATTGCTGCGGTTGGCGATCACCAGCCGCGCGCCGTCGCGGTGCGCTTCGAGCACACCGGTCACCGCCGTCGGGCGGTAGATCACCAGCACGTCGTAGCCCACGAAGACCTTGAGCGCGTCCGCGTTCGCCGCCACCTCGCCCGCCACCGGGCGGATGGTTACGCGGTAGACACTGTCCGCGGCCGGCCGCGGGGCCACGGCCGCGATCCTGACGAGCCGCCGTTCGCCCGGCTCGAGAATCAGCCGCTGGGGCGTGACGAGCAGCCCCGATTCCTGTGGGTTCGCCGCCGGGGTGCGTTGCTGCTCGGCCGCGCCGGGGTTGCTGATGGCGAACGGATCGGCCGCGACATAAAGGCGATCGGTGCCGCTGTTGAACAGCTCGATGTTCTCGCGCGCCGGTTTGTCGGGCCCGAGATCGACGACCACCTGGCTCAGCACGAGCTCGGCACCGGCAGAAGTCGCCCATCCCGTCGCGAGCAACGCCAGCAGGAACAGTCTGAAACTCGAAACGAACCGCATCTTACCTCCCTCAGTTGCCGAGTTGATTGGCCGCGAACGCGCCGGCCCGAGAGACCGAGCAGCAGCGCAAGTCACCGACCATGGCCCATTCCGCCGCTTCCTGGTCGGGCACCGCGACGCGGTAGTCCAGCCCGCTGGCAAGCGTCACGTCGAGGTAGCCATCGCCCGCGCTCTCGATCTGGAAGTTCCCCTGCGGATCGGTCTCCGCCAGTCCCCCCGGCGCCTTCAGCCGGGCCCCTGCAACCGGCGAGCCATCTTCGAACAGCAGCCGGCCGATGATCACCCGGATCGGCCTCGCGTCCCATTCCAGCACCCGCACGTTGCCGGGGTAGAGGCCGATCCGCCGCGTCGAGCCGTCGTAGGATACCAGCTCTCCCCCCACGGCGCGCAGGCGCACGTCATAGGCGCGGTACGACGGAAGCGAGAGGGCGAGCGATTCCCCCCCGGAAAGTGCGCCGGCGGCCGTGTCGTTGACGAGCACCTCGAAGCGATCGCTCGCGCGTGCGCCTTTCACCCGGGCGACGACCAGGCTGTCGCTGCTGCCGCGGCCCTGGAGCGCGGCGGCACCGGGCCCGACCGCAAGGACGGTCTGCGCCGAGGCGCTGTAGCGGGTCTGCGAGCGATCGCGGTCGTCGCTGCGGATGACATCCGCCGCGAGCGACAGCGCCTCGCCGCGCAGCTGGCCCGACGCATTCACGGCGTGCAGGCCGGGCTGGCGTTCGTAGCCCGCCGCGAGATTCAGTTCGCCGCCGATGAAGTCGCTCGCCTGCAGCGCCCCAGTGAGGGTGCCGGCCAGTCCATCGGCTTCGCCGCGAACACTCGACAGCCGCGGGCCGGCGCTCGCCGAGAGACTGCGGCTGCGCCCCACCAGCGACAGGCTGATGCCGACATAGCCGGTCGTGCCGCGCCGGGTCGCCACGGCATTGCCATCGACGGCGAGGCGCAGCGCGTCGCTCTGGAGGAACTCCCAGCGGACCGACGGACCGACTCCGTAAGATTCCGCCTCGCCGTCGTTCCGGCGGTAGAAGGCGGAGCCGAACAGCTGCAGGCCGCCCGTGCCGTAAGAGACCGTCGCGGCGGCCTGCCAGAAGCTGTCGGCTGGCTTCGAGGCCGGCGACTCGGAGACCTCGGCGAGGTCGAAGCGAGCGGGCGCGAAGGCGGAGATCCGGCCCCCGTCTCCGGCGAGGTCGAGGCGCCGCAGCTCGGCGCTGAAGTTCAGGCGCGAATAGCCGCTTGAGGAAAGCTGCAGCAGGCCCCCTCTGCTCCCGTCCGATGTGCCGAGCACGGCGGCGCGGACGGTGACGACGGGCGTCATGAACGTTCCGCCCGCCTGCATGCCCGCCTCGCCTCCGGAGAGCGTCGCCATCGCATCGAGCGCCAGGTGCCGGGTCAGGCGCCTGGCGACGCCCGCCTGGACGAGCGGCGTGTCGCTCGGCCTGAGCGAGAGCGGATCGTCGATCCGCAAGCCCGCGAAGGCGAAGAAGTCCTGCCGGCCGAACGAGGGAACCCGCCGGCTCTTGCTGAAGAACCGGGTCTCTTCGCGCTGGCCGCCGCGCGCCTCGGCGATGCGCAAGGTGATCTCGTAGGCGCCCTCGGGAAGCGCCGAGGTGTCGAGCTTCTGGTTGCCGGCCTCGTAGGCCCGCGACGCGAGGATCCGCCCATCGCGCAGGATGTCGACCTTCGAGCGCTGCGACAGGAACACGACCACCGGGGCGCCGAGGATGTCTTCCCGGTCGGCGCGCGTGTCGATCTGGCTCTCGATGCCGATGCCAAGCAGCTTCTGCCGGCCGATCAGCTCGCTGTTCGCAACCGAGAAGGCGCCGGCGAGCAGCCGCTTCTCCGGCAGATCCTGCTCGAACACCACTTGCTCGGAGCGAAACCCAAGGTCGCTGGAATGGCCGAACTCGGCGATCAGACGGGACTGGCCGAGCCCGACGAGAAGGCGGTCGCTCACGTCGTAGAGCGTGCCGTCCCGCCCTTCGGTAGTGCCCGAGATCACCGCGCCGACGGCATTGATCAGCGACAGGCCTGCGGCGGGAGGGGGCAGGTAGGTTTCCGCGACCGGCGCGGCGACCGCGAGCAGCCGCGGGTTGACGAACAGGTCGAGGCGGAGATTGTCGCGGTCGAGAATGACGCCCAGTTCGCCCGGCTCCAGCCGGCCGCACGCCGAACGGTCCGCACCTTGCGCGCAGGCGAGGCGGCCGTTGGCCGGGAGCGTCCCGGCGGCGATCGACGGCAGCAGCCGGGCCGAATCCTCGAGGCCGGGGATCATCGCCACGAGCGCCTGCGGATCGGCGAAGCTGACGTCGCCGCGCGAAGTTTCGATCTCGGCCTCGCCGATCCGGCGACCGCCGAAATAGACGTCAACCAGCAGAGTCTGCTCGGCGGCGAGGGCTTCGAACCCGGCCGGCTCAACCACCGATATGGCGAGCTCGGCGGTCGCCTCCGCGCGGGCGCCGCCCGGCCAGCCGAGCGCCGTCGAGGACAGCGCCAGCAAGGCGAACCGCGTCCGCGCCCCCGAAGCCCCGGCTGACCCCCCCAGCACGGTTCGTCACCCCGGGACGATGGTAAGGGTCAGCACTCCGGAATAGCTGCCGGCGCGCGCCGCGGCGACGTCCGAGGCCTTCATGCGCAGGACCAGCGCCGCCGTGCTCGCCGGACCCGAATTGCAGACCTGCTGCACCGCGCCGGAGAAGAACGGTTGCGAAGCGACTCCGGCCTGGAGAGCGCTGCCGCTCGCCTGGCCGGCGGCTTGCGCCCACTGGACGTCGTAGGCCAGCCGGTCGCTGCCCGAGGCGAGCTCGAATGCTCCGCCGCTGCCGCTCCCCGATGCGATGACCGCATAGGCCCCGCTGAGCGCGGTGCTGTAGACGCAGACGTCGCGCGCAATCGAAACGTCGCTCAGCGCGACGAGCGAGCCGAACGCGACGTCGGAAAGGCTGCTGACGCGAACCTTGTCCGCGGCCTGGGCTTCAGCACCCAGACCATGAACGAGCACGGCGCCGGCGAGCGCCGCAGTCCTGAGGGAAAGCCTGTAAGCCATCCGTGGCAGTGTGCCGGGTTATGGTTAATTTAACGTTAGAATTAATTGCGTATGCAACTGTCCGGCACCGCCGTCACTCCGGTGCGACGACGAGCGTGAGCGTGCCGGTGTAGTTGGTGCCGGCCTGCATGGCTCCCAGATCGGTGGTGCCGATGCCGACGATCAGACTGGCCGAGTTGGCCGGACCCGACGCGCACAGGCCGTTGCTCGCCACCGAGACCAGGCCGGTCGCGGCGGTGCCGGCCGTCAGCGCGCTGCCCGAGGTGTTGCCGGCCGCAGCGCTCCACTGCACCGTGTAGGGAACCGTGGTCGATCCGTTCGAGAGCGAGAACGCGCTTGCCGACCCGCTGCCGGTCGCGGTGATCGAATAGCCCTTCGTCGCGGTGTTGCTCCACACGCAGACGTCCTGGGCATCGACGGCCGCAACGGCCGGATCCTGGTTGGTGAAGGCGACGTCGGCGAGGCCGGTGATCCTGACCCGGCTTGGCACCGATGCGGAGATCCCGACGGTGCCGGTCGACGTGGCGCCCTGCGTGCCTTGCGTCGCTGCCTGGGCAGACGGGCCGAACGCGAGCGGTCCGGCAAGCGCGATGACGGCGGTCGCGCGGCAGACCGCCGCCCGAAACGGAAGATTCAGTCTCATAATGATGGAGCCCCCACTCCTAGTTCGGTAGTGCTTAAAATGTGAGGGTTGGAATTTAACCTGCGGCCGGTTAACATCCCGTTGAGGACGCGCGGGCCGGGAGCCAGCGCGCGAGGACGGACGCGCGTCCTGGAGTGGCGAGGTAACGGAAGGGCGGCAGGCCTGACCGGGCAGGCCGCCTGCCTAGCCGCCGCCGGGGACGCTGAAGCTCCCGGAAACGCGCCCGGTGCGCGCGCCGGTGGCGGGATTGATCCCGCCGCCGCCGTCGACCGTCGAGAGGCCGGAATTGAGGTCGATCGTCAGCCGGCCGCCGTTGAGCGTGTCGCTGCCGCGGCGCAGGGCCACACCGCCGGCTAGAATGATCACCCGGCGGTTGAAATCGTAGACCCCGGCCGAGCCTTGCGCGCGTTCGTTGCCGCGGGTCACCGTCACGCCGCCGGTAGCGTCGATCCGCTGGATGCGCAGCGCGCCGTCGTCGGTATAGGCGACCGTGGTGCGCCCGGCGGTCAGCCGCAGGTCGCCCTGGGTGATGACCACGTCGCCCGACAGCACGACGCGCTTCTGGCGATCCTGCAACTCGATCCGGTCGGCGGCATAGTTGACCGGCTGGTTCGAGTTGAACCCGGCGATCGCCTGGGCCGAGGCCCACGAATGGAAGCCGAGCGCGGCCGCCGAGGCCGCGACAAACGCGGCCGCGAACGAGCGGGCGGCGGTGCGGCCGAGCGAACGGTGGCGAGGCGAGAGACGGTCGGTCATCGAACGGTCCTTAGGCCCGCGCGCGGGGCGTGAAAAGCCTTGCTCACGGCACACGCAGCTTGCCCGGAACCATGCTCAGCCGGGCATTGCCGGCAAGCGTCAGCGTGCGGGCATCGAGATCGGCGCTGATGCTGTTGGCCGAGAACGTTCCCGCCGGGGCCGCACCTTCGACCCCACCCGTGCCGGACAGCCGGCGGCCCGGCAGGTCGATCGACACGCCGCGGGCCGCCATGCGGTAGCCGTCGGCCGTGGCGAAAGTCACCGTGCCGTCGATCGCCACGCGCTGGTCATTGATGTCGTAGTGCCCGGCGGGGGCGCTGAGCACCGCGGGGCCATCGGTCAGCTGCAGGCGAGCGGTGAGGTCGCTCAGTTCCACGATCGGGACGCTGGCGCTGCGCTGCACAGCCCGTCCGGCCGAGAGCGAGAACGGGCGGCCCTTGTCGTCCTCGCCGCGATAGAGCGCCTCGTTCACCAGCAGGCGGTCGCCGGCGGTCTCAACCTTGTTGCGGTCGAGCAGGAAACTGACTTCGCCGCGCGGGCCGAGCGGCGCGATCACCATCGTCGCCGCCACCGCGCCGACCAGCGCCGGCAGCACGACCGCGAGCAGCCGGACCGCGCGGTCGAGCGGACTGCCGGGCAGGGCGAAGAGCCGCCGGCGGTCGCGGATCTGGTCGGCTTGCTGGCTCATCGCTTGCCCATGTGGCCGCTCCTCGCGGCGAATCAATCGTGGGTGAAGATATCCCGGTCCGCCCACCCGGCTATGTCGAGCTTGGCGCGCGTCGGCAGGAAGTCGAAGCAGGCCTGGGCCATGCCGCGGCGGCCTTCGCGCGCGAGCCGCTCCTCGAACACCGCGACGAGGCGGTGGAGGTGGCGGACGTCGGAGGCGGCATAGTCGCGCTGCGCCTCGTTGAGCTGGGGCGCGCCCCAGTCGCTCGACTGCTGCTGCTTGGAAATGTCCTCGCCGAGCAGCTCGCCGACCAGCTGCTTGAGCCCGTGGCGGTCGGTGTAGGTTCGCGTCAGCTTGCTGGCAATCTTGGTGCAGAACACCGGCGCGGCGACGACGCCGAGGTAGTACTCGATGGCGGCGAGGTCGAAGCGGGCGAAGTGGTACAGCTTGATCCGCGCCGGGTCGGCCAGGACCGCCTTGAGGTTAGGTGCATCGTAGCGGCTGCCGGCGGCGAAGCGCACGAGGTGCTCGTCGCCCTGCCCGTCGCTGACCTGCACCACGCACAGCCGATCGCGCGGCGTGACCAGACCCATGGTCTCGGTATCGACGGCGATCGGCCCCGGCGCGAGCACGCCGGCGGGCAAATCCTCTTCGTGAAAATGTACTGCCATTGGCGACGGCCTTAGGCGGATTGGGGATAGAGGGAAAGAGGCGGTGGCGGCGCCGCGCGCGCGGCCATAGGTTCGCCGGCATGGGCGAAAGCGTTCCCGAAAGCTGGCAGGCGGCGCTGGCGCCGCTGCTCGAGACCGCCGAAGCCCGCCGGCTCGGCGGCTGGCTGCGGCAGGAGGAGGAGCGCGGCAAGGCGATCTTCCCGCCGCGCGGACAGCGGCTGCGCGCGTTCGAGCTGACTCCGCTCGATGCCGTCAGGGTGGTGATCCTCGGCCAGGATCCCTACCACGGCCCCGGCCAGGCGCACGGGTTGTGCTTCTCGGTGCCCGACGGGGTGCGCGTCCCGCCCTCGCTGGCCAACATCTACAAGGAGCTCGAAAGCGACCTCGGCGTAACGCGGCGCGGCAGCGGCAATCTCGAGCACTGGGCGCGGCAGGGCGTGCTGCTGCTCAACAACTCCCTGACGGTCGAGGCGGGCAAGGCGGGCAGCCACGCCGGCAGGGGCTGGGACGCGATCACCGATGCCGCCGTCGCCGCCGTCGCTGCGCGCGCGGAGCCGAGCGTGTTCATCCTCTGGGGCAGCCACGCGCGCAACAAGGCGCTGCGCGTGCCCGGGCTGGGCCCCGGCTCGCACCACCTGGTGTTGACCTCACCGCATCCGAGCCCGCTGTCGGCGCATGCCGGCTTCTTCGGCTCGAAGCCGTTCAGCAGGGCCAATGCGTTTCTGCAGGCGCACGGGCGCGGAACCATCGACTGGTAGCGCTCAGGCCGCCTGGTCGAGCCCCATCCAGGCGTAGGCCGAGGTCTCCGGCCCGCTCTCGTTGATCGTCGTGCGGCGCATGTCGCGGCGGTATTCGTCCGACAGCAGCGGGGTCGCGGCGTGCATGGTGCAGCGGTTGTCCCAGATGACGAGATCGTGCGGCCGCCACTGGTGGCGGAAGACGTATTTGTCCCGCGTCGCGTGGGCGTAGAGCTGTTCGACGAGTGCGCGGCCTTCGTCCGCATCCATGCCCGCGACGCCGATGCAGTGGCCGCCGATGAACAGCGCCTTGCGCCCGTACGGCAGCGTGCGGACCAGCGGATGCTCGACCGGCGGGAACGGGATCATCCGCCGCATCTCGGGCGTGATCTCGCCCTTGAGGCCGGCCCGGCGGCGGCCTTCCCAGAAGTCGTGCAGGCCGACGAGAGGCTCGACCTGCGCCTTGGTGGCCGCGGGCAGGTCGTCCCAGGCGGCGCGGGTGTCGGCGAACAGCGTGTCGCCGCCGGCTTCGGGCGGCGGGGTCTCGTGGCCCAGCAGCAGCGACCACTTGGTCGGCATGGTGTGGAACGAGCTGTCGGTGTGGAACCGCTCCGCCCCCTTGCCGAGCTTGAGCCGCTCGGAGGCGTAGGGGATGATCGCGTCGTCGTGGTCGAGGTTGCCGGCGTAGAACATGTCCGGGTCGAAACGGCGCTTGCCCTGCGGGAAAGCCGGCGCGTCGCGCGAGCGGCTGGGGATCTCGAGCGGGCCGAAGGCGCGGCTGAAGCGCTTGTGCTGCGCGTCGGTGATCGCCGCGTCGCGCACCACGAGCACGCCGTAGCGCGCCATCGCGGCCTCGACCGTCTCGACCAGCGCCGCGTCCGGCTCGCGGGTCAGGTCGGCGCCGATCAGCTCGGCCGCGAACAGCGGATGCAGCGGCCTCAGTTCCATCGGCAATCCTCTCGCGGCCGCGGCATTAGTTCATTCCCCGAACTGTTGCAAAATGTTCCAAGCGGTGCGACTCGCGGGGCGATGTCAGACGCCGATGCGCAGCACCCGGGCCAGCTCAGCTGGGGGATTCTCGAACACTCGGTGGGGCCGCGCGTGCGGCCGCTACACAATGCGCTGGCGGCGCGGTCGATCGCGGTGTCGGCCCCGTTCGGGTTCCCGACCGGCTCGCTCACGGTGCTGTCGCTGATCGCGGCCAATCCCGGGAGCTCGCAGACCGACCTCGCCAGGCGTGCCGGCCTCAACAAGTCCGCGCTGGTGGGCATAGTCGACGAGCTCGAGAAGCACGGCCTCGCCGCGCGCGATCGTTCGTCGGCCGACCGGCGCCGCAACAGCCTGCTGGTGACGCGGGCCGGCGAGGCGCTGATGCACGAGCTGTTCGCCACGGTGACGCGCAACGAACAGCCGATCCGCGACGCGCTCGGTGCCAAGGACACGGCCACCCTGCTGGCCCTGCTCGACCGCGCGGTGGCGGCGCTGGACACCTGACGCCGCGCCGGCCGCGCGGCGTTCAGCGCGGCAGCTCGCTCGCCCCCATCAGCGTTTCGTCGACCGCGCGGGCGCACTGGCGGCCTTCGCGGATCGCCCAGACGATCAGCGACTGCCCGCGGCGCATGTCGCCGCAAGCGAACACCCCGTCCTCGCTGGTGGCGTAGTCGAACGTGTTAGCCTCGACGTTGCCGCGGTCGGTCAGCGTGACGCCCGACTGGTCGATCAGGCCGGGCTTGCGCGGCCCGACGAACCCCATCGCCAGCAGGATCAGGTCGGCCGGCAGCACGAACTCGCTGCCCGCGACTTCCTCCAGCTTGCCGTTCGACCAGTCCGCACGGACGCACCTGAGCCCGGTGACACGGCCGTCCTCGCCGACCACTTCCTTGGTCAGCACCGCCCAGTCGCGCTCGACGCCCTCCTCGTGGCTGGTCGAGGTGCGCAGCTTCATCGGCCAGTTCGGCCAGGTCAGCGCTTTGTCTTCCATTTCCGGCGGGCGCGGCATGATCTCGATCTGAGTGACGCTCTTGGCGCCCTGGCGGTTCGAGGTGCCGACGCAGTCGGACCCGGTGTCGCCGCCGCCGATCACGATGACGTCCTTGCCCGCCGCGGTCAGCGTGCCGCGCGGGGCGGCGCGGGTTTCGTCGTCACCGGCGACCCGCTTGTTCTGCTGGGTGAGGAATTCCATCGCCAGCCGCACGCCGGGCAGTTCGGCGCCCGGGATCTGCAGCTGGCGCGGGTCTTCCGCTCCGCCGGCGAGCACGACCGCGTCGAAGTTCTCGCGCAGGGACTTGAGCGAGACGTCGACGCCGACCTCGGTCGAGGTCTTGAACGTGACCCCCTCGGCTTCCATCTGCACGGCGCGCCGGTTGATCAGGTGCTTTTCCATCTTGAAGTCGGGGATGCCGTAGCGAAGCAGGCCGCCGATCCGGTCGGCCTTCTCGATCACCGTCACCGAGTGCCCGGCGCGCGCGAGTTGCTGCGCGCAGGCGAGGCCGGCGGGGCCCGAGCCGACCACGGCGACGCTCTTGCCGGTCTTCACTTCGGCCGGCTGTGGGACGATCCAGCCTTCCTTCCAGCCGCGGTCGGCGAGCGCCGCCTCGATCGACTTGATGGTCACCGGCTGGTCGATGATGTTGAGCGTGCACGCCGCCTCGCACGGAGCGGGGCAGACCCGGCCGGTGAACTCGGGGAAGTTGTTGGTCGAGTGCAGGTTGTCGAGCGCTTCGCGCCAGTCGCCCTCGTAGACCAGGTGGTTCCAGTCCGGGATCTGGTTGTTCACCGGACAACCGTTGTGACAGTACGGGATGCCGCAGTTCATGCAGCGCGCGGCCTGGTTCCTGAGGCCCTCCTCGCTGTGCGGGACCACGAACTCCTTGTAGTGACGGATGCGTTCCTTCGGATCCGCGTAAGTGCGGTCCTGACGCTCGATCTCGAGGAAGCCGGTTTCCTTGCCCATCTAATTCATTCCAACAATCAATTCGAAAGGGAGACAGCCCACAACTATTCGGCCGCGACGGTGGCCGCTTCCTCGCGCTCGGCTTCGAGCAGCTTCAAGGCGAGCGCATAGTCGCGCGGCATGACCTTGACGAACTTCTTGAGCGCGTTGTCCCAGTCGTCGAGCAGCGCCAGCGCGCGGCGCGAGCCGGTGTGCAGCTTGTGGCGCTCGACCAGGATGCGCAGCCGCTCTGCGTCATGGCGCAGCATGTCGCCCATGCCGAAATCGTCGATATGGCTCGGGCGCTGCTGCGGGCGGCCGGTGCCTTCGTCTTCGTCCGGCTCGGCCGAGATCGGCAGCAGGTCGACCATGGCGAGGTTGCAGCGGTCCTTAAAGGTGCCGTCCTCGTCGTAGACGTAGGCGATGCCGCCCGACATGCCCGCGGCGAAGTTGCGCCCGGTCCGCCCGAGCACCGCGACGACGCCGCCGGTCATGTATTCGCAGCCGTGGTCGCCGGTGCCCTCGACCACCGCGATGGCGCCCGAGTTGCGCACCGCGAAGCGCTCGCCGGCAACGCCGTTGAAGAACGCCTCGCCCGCGATCGCGCCGTAGAGCACGGTGTTGCCGACGATGATGTTGTCCGGCGCCTCGCGCTCGACGTGGCTCGGCTGGCGCACGATCACCCGGCCGCCCGAGAGACCCTTGCCGACGTAGTCGTTGGCATCGCCGGTGAGGTCGAGCGTGACGCCGTGGACCAGCCAGGCGGCGAAGCTCTGCCCGGCCACGCCCCTGAAGCTGATGCGCAGCTGCTCGGGCTTGAGGCCGGCGTGGCCGTGGCGGCGGGCGATCTCGCCCGACAGCATCGCGCCGACGGTGCGGTTGACGTTGCGGATCGTGCGTTCGAGCACCACCGTCTCGCCGCCCTCGATCGCCGGGCGGGCGGCTTCGATCAGCTCGTTGTCGAGCGCGGCCGCGAGGCCGTGGTCCTGCTCGATCGTCTGGTGCAGCGAAGCGCCAGCGTGGACCGGCACCTGGTGCAGCAGGCGCGACAGATCGATCCCTCCCGCCTTCCAGTGATCGAGCGCCTTGCGCATGTCGATCCGGTCGACCCGGCCGATCATCTCCTCGACGGTGCGGAAGCCCATCTCGGCCATGATCTGGCGCAGTTCCTCGGCGACGAAGAAGAAGTAGTTGATGACGTGCTCGGGCTGGCCGGTGAAGCGCGCACGCAGCACCGGATTCTGCGTCGCGACGCCGACCGGGCAGGTGTTGAGGTGGCACTTGCGCATCATGATGCAGCCGGCGGCGATCAGCGGCGCGGTGGCGAAGCCGAACTCGTCGGCACCGAGCAGCGCGCCGATGGCGACGTCGCGGCCGGTGCGGATGCCGCCGTCGACCTGCACCGCGATCCGCGAACGCAGGTCGTTGAGCAGCAGGGTCTGCTGGGTTTCGGCAAGGCCGATCTCCCACGGGCTGCCGGCATGGGTCAGGCTGGTCAGCGGCGAGGCGCCGGTGCCGCCTTCGTAGCCCGAGATCGTCACGTGGTCGGCGCGCGCCTTGGAGACGCCCGCGGCGACCGTGCCGACGCCGACCTCGGAGACCAGCTTGACCGAGATGCGCGCCACCGGATTGACGTTCTTCAGGTCGTGGATCAGCTGCGCCAGATCCTCGATCGAGTAGATGTCGTGGTGCGGCGGCGGGCTGATCAGGCCGACGCCCGGGGTCGAGTGGCGGACCTTGCCGATCGTCTTGTCGACCTTGTGCCCGGGCAGCTGGCCGCCTTCACCGGGCTTCGCGCCCTGCGCCATCTTGATCTGGATGTCGTCCGAATTGACGAGGTACTCGGTGGTCACGCCGAAGCGGCCCGACGCGACCTGCTTGATCCGGCTGCGCATCGAATCGCCGTTGGGCAGCGGCTTGAAGCGGTCCGCTTCCTCGCCGCCTTCGCCGGTGTTCGAGCGCCCGCCGATGCGGTTCATGGCGATGGCGAGCGTGGTGTGCGCCTCGCGGCTGATCGAACCGAAGCTCATCGCCCCGGTGGCGAAGCGCCTGACGATGTCCTCGGCCGGCTCGACCTCGTCGAGGTCGAGCGGCTTGTCGGCCTTCCTCAGCTCCATCAGCCCGCGGATCGTCAGCAGCCGTTCGGACTGCTCGTTGATCCCGCGCGCGAATTCCTCGTAGTTCGCCCAGTTCTTGCCGCGCACCGCATGCTGCAGATTGGCGACCGTTTCCGGCGTCCAGGCGTGGTCCTCGCCGCGCAGGCGGTACTGGTAGATGCCGCCGACATCGAGCATGCGGGCGTAGATCGGGTTGTCGCCATAGGCCGCGGCGTGGCGGCGCACGGCCTCCTCGGCCACCTGCTGCAGCCCGATGCCTTCGATCGTCGTCGCGGTGCCGGTGAAGTACTTGTCGACGAACGCGCTCGACAGGCCGACCGCGTCGAAGATCTGCGCCCCGCAGTACGACTGGTAGGTCGAGATGCCCATCTTGGACATGACCTTGAGGATGCCCTTGCCGACGGCCTTGATGTAGTTCTTCTTGACCTGCGCCGGATCGACTTCGGGCAGCTTGTCCTGGCGGATCTGCTCGAGCGTCTCGAACGCGACGTAAGGGTTGATCGCTTCCGCGCCGTAGCCCGCGAGCACGCAGAAATGGTGCACCTCGCGCGCCTCGCCGGTCTCGACCACCAGCCCGGTCTGCATCCTGAGCCCCTGGCGGACGAGGTGGTGGTGCACCGCCGCGGTCGCCAGCAGCGCCGGCATTGGGATGCGGTCCGGTCCCTGCGCGCGATCGGACAGGATCAGGATGTTGCGGTCCTGCAGCACCGCCTCGGTCGCCGCCCAGCACATTTCCTTGATCGCCATCTCGAGGCCCTCGGCCCCCGATGCGGCGTCCCAGGTCATGTCGATCGTCTCGGTGCGGAACGCGCCGTCGAGCGAGGCTTCGACCGAGCGGATCTTCTCCAGGTCCTTGTTGGTCAGGATCGGCTGGTCGACCTCGAGCCGCTTGTGCGTGCCGGCATCGTGCCCGAGCAGGTTCGGGCGCGGGCCGATCATCGAGGTCAGGCTCATCACCAGCTCCTCGCGGATCGGATCGATCGGCGGATTGGTGACCTGGGCGAAGTTCTGCTTGAAGTAGTCGAACAGCAGCCGCGGCCGGCGGCTGAGCACCGCGATCGGGGTGTCGGTGCCCATCGAGCCGATCGGATCGTCGGCCGCGACCGCCATCGGCTCGAGGAACTTGCTGACGTCTTCCTGGGTGAAGCCGAACGCCTGCTGGCGATCGAGCAGGCTGGTCGCCTCCTCGCGCACCGCGGCACGGTCGGTCTCGATCGCCTCGAGGTCCTTGAGGTTGTACTGCGCCTTGTCGAGCCACTCGGCGTAGGGCTTGGCTTTCGCCAGCTCGGCCTTGAGCTCCTCGTCCTCGACGATGCGGCCCTGCTCGAGGTCGATCAGCAGCATCTTGCCCGGCTGCAGCCGCCACTTGCGGACGATGTCTTCCTCGCGGAACGGCAGCACGCCGCTTTCCGAAGCCATGCAGACGATGTCGTCGCGGGTGATGGTGAAGCGCGCGGGTCTGAGGCCGTTGCGGTCGAGCGTCGCGGCGATCTGCCGCCCGTCGGTGAAGGCGACCGCCGCCGGGCCGTCCCATGGCTCCATCAGCGCCGCATGGTATTCGTAGAACGCGCGCCGGTCCGGATCCATCAGCGGGTTCCCCGCCCAGGCTTCCGGGATCAGCATCATCATTGCGTGCGTGAGCGAGTAGCCGCCCATCAGCAGCAGCTCGAGCGCGTTGTCGAGGCACGCGGTGTCCGACTGGCCGTGCGGGATGATCGGCCACAGCTTGTCTAGATCGGCGCCGAGCAGCGGCGACTCCATCGTCCGCCGGCGGGCATTCATCCAGTTGACGTTGCCGCGCACGGTGTTGATCTCGCCGTTGTGGGCGAGGAAGCGGTACGGGTGCGCCAGCTTCCAGCTGGGGAAGGTGTTGGTGCTGAAGCGCTGGTGCACGAGGCCGAGCGCCGAGACGCAGTCCGGGTCGCGCAGGTCGTCGTAGAAACTGCCGACCTGATTCGCCAGCAGCAGCCCCTTGTAGACCACCGTGCGGCTCGAGAAGCTCGGCATGTAGAGGTGCGTGATCTCGGGCAGCGCGTGCTTTTCGGCCAGCGCCGCCAGCGGGTTCTGCGTCTGCTTGCGGATGACGATCAGCTTGCGCTCGAACGCGTCCTGGTCGGCGCAGTTCTCGCCGCGGCCGACGAAGCACTGGCGGATCATCGGCATCGAGGCGATCACCGCCTTGCCGAGGCCGTCCTGTGTGGTCGGCACGTCGCGCCAGCCGATCAGGTGCTGGCCTTCCTTGGCGATGAACTTCTCGAACTGGCCGCAGATGAACTCGCGCGCCTCGTCGTGCTGCGGCAGGAAGCACATCGCCACCGCGTAGTCGCCCGGCTGCGGCAGGGTCAGGCCCTCGGCCGCCGCCCACTTGCGGTACAGCGGATCGGGGATCTGCATCAGGATGCCCGCGCCGTCGCCCAGCAGCGGATCGGCGCCGACCGCGCCGCGGTGGTCGAGGTTGGCCAGAATCTCCAGCGCCTGGCTCACGATCGCGTGCGATTTCGCGCCCTTGATGTGGGCGATGAAGCCCACGCCGCAGGAGTCATGCTCGTTGCGGGGATCGTAGAGACCTTGCGGCGTCGGGTACTCGGTCAACACGTCTGTTCCTGTTTCCAGCCGGTCGGACCCGCTCCGACACCGGCAAGCCGGCAGCAAAGCGCGAATCACCCGGCACGGGTGCCTCGAATTTGTCGCGAGATTTTCCCCATGGCGACAGGAAACAGTTTTGGCAAGATCCGCTGGATTGCGCCACAAAATTGCGCGTGGGGCGCCCCAAGCGCAATTTTACGTCCAGGCTCCATGTAGCGAGCCCATGCACGCCGGCACGGCGTGGAACCACAAGCGCAGCGAGCACTTGCACAAGGGAAGCGAGGACGAGGCGAGAGCACGATGGACGCACACCCGGCGCTCGGGATCGTCGAGATTCTCGGCATCGCCGGCAGCGTCAGCCTGCTGGCGGGCTGGCGGCTCTATCTTGTGGTGCTGGCGACGGGTCTGGCGATGCGCACCGGGGCGGTGCCGCTGCCCGAGCATCTGGCGGCGCTGCAGGCGCTGGCCAGCCCGTGGGTCATCGGCGCCGCCGCCGTGGCCGCGTTCTGCGAGTTCTTCGCCGACAAGGTGCTGTGGCTCGACAGCCTGTGGGACGCGGTGCACACCTTCATCCGCCCGCTCGGCGGGGCGCTGCTCGCGCTGGCGATCGTCGATCCCGCGGATCCGGCCACCCAGGCGATCGCCTTCCTGCTCGGCGGCGGCGGGGCGCTGCTGGCGCACGGCGGCAAGGCCGGGGTGCGCGCGGTGGTCAACACCAGCCCCGAGCCGGTCAGCAACGTGGCGCTGTCGAGCGTCGAGGATGTCGCCACCGTGGGCCTGCTGTGGCTGGCCTACGAGCACCCGTACCTGGCGGCGGCGATCGCGGTCGTGCTGCTCGTGCTCGCCATCGCCTTGCTGCTGCTCGCCCGGCGGATCGTCAGGCGGCTGTTCGCGCGCGCCCCGCCGAACGGCTGATCAGGTGCGCGCGTTGGCGCGCATCCAGTCCTCGACCACCGGGGCGATCTGCGTGCGCCACTTGCTGCCGTTGAAGATGCCGTAGTGGCCGACGTCGGGGGCGAGGTGGTACTTCTTGAGCCTGGCCGGCAAATGCTCGGCGAGGCCGAGCGCGGCGCGGGTCTGGCCGATGCCCGAGATGTCGTCGCGCTCGCCCTCGATCGCCAGCAGCGCGGTGTCGCGGATCGCGTCGGGGTCGATCGGCTTGCCGCGGTGGACGAACTGGCCGCGCGGCAGCGTGTGGCGCTGGAACACGTGCTCGATCGTCTGCAGGTAGAACTCGGCGGTCATGTCGCAGACCGACAGGTATTCGTCGTAGAACCGCTTGGTCGCATCGGCGCTTTCCTGGTCGCCGAGGGTGAGGTGTTTGAACATCTCGTAGTGGCTCATCATGTGGCTCTCGATGTTCATCGAGAGGAACCCGGCGAGCTGCAGGAAGCCCGGGTAGACCTTGCGCCCGCCGCCCGGATAGTTGAGCGGCACGGTGGCGATGACGTTGTTGCGAAACCACGAGAGCGGCCGCTCCATCGCCACGTCGTTGACCGTGGTCGGGCTGGCGCGGGTGTCGATCGGCCCGCCCATCATCATCAGCGTCGCCGGCCGGCACGGGTCCTTCCCGGCCCCCATCACCGCGGTGGCGGCGAAGGCGGGGACCGACGGCTGGCACACCGCCAGCACGTGCGTGCCGCCCTGCTTGCCCTCGCCGATGTAGCGCAGGAACTCGATCAGGTAGTCGATGTAGTCGTCGAGGTCGAAGTGGCCCGCCGCGAGCGGCACCGTCTTGGCGTCGGCCCAGTCGGTGATCCACACTTCCTGGTGCTCGACCATCCGCGCCACCGTGCCGCGCAGCAGCGTGGCGTAGTGGCCGCTCATCGGCGCGACGATCAGCAGCCGCGGCGCGTCCTTGGGCAGGCCGTCGCGCTTGAAATGCCTGAGCGCGCAAAACGGCTTTTCCAGCACGACCGATTCGTGGACCGCGTGGGTGGTGCCGTCGATTTTCACCGTGGCGATGTTGAACGCCGGCTTGCCGCGCTCCTCGTAGAGGTGGGCGAACACCTGCAGCGCGCTGGCGATGATCGGGCCGGTGCCGAAATAGCCCATCGGCAGCGACGGATTGTTGAGCAGCTGCGCGCCGATCGAGGCCCAGTTGCTGGCGCTGTTGAGCAGCGATCGGTGCAGCTCGTAGGCGTCGTAAAGCACTAGGCGGCGCCCGCCGGGCGGGGAATCGGGAGAGAGATCATCGCGCTCATGTCGCCCATATAGGGATCATGCTGCAATGCGGCAAAGATTCCTGTCCACGGTCACGCTTCTAACCGCGGGCGGATTGGGCTAGGGGCGGCCCGCCATGGCCCGCCGACCGACCCGCCCCGACGTAGCGCCCGCCACTTCGCTCGGCCCGCTGGGGATGATCTTCGCCGCGGCGAAGCGCTACCCGGGCAAGATGGGGCTGGCGCTGGTGGCGCTGACGATCACCGCCGCGGCGACGCTGGCGATTCCCTCGGGCTTTCGCCTGATCATCGACCGCGGCTTCGCCGCCGGCGCCGATCCGGCGGAAATCGGGCGCTGGTTCCGCTACCTGTTCCTGATCGTGGTCGTGCTGGCAATCGGCACCGCCTGCCGGTTCTACTTCGTCTCGTGGCTCGGCGAGCGGGTGGTGGCGGACATCCGCCTGGCCGTGCAGCGCAACCTGCTGCGCCTCTCGCCGGGCTTCTTCGAGGAGAACGCGCCGAGCGAGATCTCCTCGCGGATGACCGCCGACACGGCGCAGATCGAGCAGGTCGTCGGCACGACGATCTCGGTCGCGCTGCGCAACGCGCTGATGGCGCTCGGCGGCATCGGCTACCTGCTCTACCTCGCCCCGGCGCTGACCGGCATGCTGCTGATCGCGGTGCCGCTGATCCTGGTCCCGATCGTGTGGTTCGGCCGCCGGCTGCGCAAGGTCTCGCGCGACAGCCAGGACCGCGTCGCCAACGTCGGCTCGCTGGTGTCCGAGGTGCTCGGGGCGATGAAGATCGTCCAGGGCTTCAACCAGGAAGCGCGCGAGGAGCGCCGCTTCGCCGACGCGGTCGAGGCGACGTTTTCCACCGCGCGGCGGCGGATCGTGGTCCGCGCGCTGATGACCGGGATCGTCATCACCTTCATCTTCGGCGCCATCACCGCGCTCTTGTGGCGCGGGGCGATCCAGGTCGCCGAGGGCTCGATCTCGGGCGGCACGATCGCCGCCTTCGTGCTCACCGGCGTGCTCGTCGCCGGGGCGTTCGGCTCGCTGACCGAAGTCTACGGCGACCTCTTGCGCGGCGCGGGCGCGGCCAGCCGGCTGAACGAGCTGCTGCAGGAAAAGCCGCAGATCGCGCCGCCCGCGCGGCCGCTCGAACTGCCCACCCCGCCGCGCGGCAGCCTCGCGTTCCGGAACGTCACCTTCCGCTATCCGACCCGGCCCGACGCGCCGGCGATCGTCGATTTCGACCTCACCGTCGAGCCGGGCGAGACGGTCGCCATCGTCGGCCCGTCGGGCGCCGGCAAGTCGACCATCTTCCAGCTCGCCGAGCGGTTCTACGATCCGCAGGCGGGCACCATCCGGCTCGACGGGGTGCCGCTGATCAGCGCCGACCCGGCCGACGTGCGCAGGCGCATGGCGCTGGTGCCGCAGGAAGGGACGCTGTTCGCCGCCAGCGCGCGCGACAACCTGCGCTACGGCGAATGGGACGCCGACGAGGAGGCGATCTGGGAAGCGGCCCGCGCGGCCAATGCCGAAGGTTTCCTGCGCGCGCTGCCGCAAGGGCTCGACACGTTCCTCGGCGAAGGCGGCGCGCGCCTCTCGGGCGGGCAGCGCCAGCGCCTCGCCATCGCCCGCGCGCTGCTGCGCGATGCGCCGATCCTGCTGCTCGACGAAGCCACCAGCGCGCTCGACGCCGAAAGCGAACGGCTGGTGCAGCAGGCGCTCGAGCGGCTGATGGAAGGCCGCACGACGCTGGTCATCGCCCACCGCCTCGCCACCGTGCGCGCCGCCGACCGCATCGTGGTCTTGGACGAAGGCCGCATCGTCGAGCAGGGCACGCATGCCCAGCTGCAGGCCGCCGGCGGGCTCTACGCCCGCCTCGCCGCGCTGCAGTTCGACGACGCCGCGGCGGCTTGAGCGCGCTCGCAGCTGCCCCTCAGCCGCGGTTAATCGACCAAGTATCAAGTGCAGCCGACGAAAGGCGCGTCCTGCGCGCCCGGCGGCGCTACACCCGCCCAATGGAAATATCGGCCATCGCCCCGGGGGGCGGGCGGCCGGCTGACGAAAGGTCCCTTCCGCACATGATCCGACAGATTCTCGCCGTGGGCGTCTCGGCCGTCGCGCTGGCGCTCGCCCTGCCCGCCACCGCGCAGGAAGGCGAAGCCGCGCCCCCGCCGGCGATGAGCTTCGGCACCTGGGGCTTCGATCCCGCCACGCTCGATGCGGCGGTGAAACCGGGCGACGACTTCTTCGCCTACGCCAACGGCAAGTGGGTGCGCGAGAACCCGATGCCGGCGGAATTCTCGCGCTACGGCGCGTTCGACCTGCTGGGCGAGAAATCGACCGCCGACGTCAAGCAGCTGGTCGACAGTCTCATCGCGGCCAATCCCGCGGCGGGCACGCCCGAGCGGCGCATCGTCGATGCCTACAGCGCCTACATGGACACCGCGGCGATCGACTCGGCCGGGCTGGCGCCAGCGCAGCCGTACCTCGAGCGGATCCGCGGCGCGAAGACCCTGACCGAACTGGTGCAGCTGTTCCCGCAGGCCGGCTTCCCCGGCCTCGTGGCACCCGGCGTGGCGATCGATTCGAAGAACCCCGACAGCTACATCGTCAGCGTCGGCTTCGAGGGCATGGGCCTGCCCGACCGCGACTATTACCTGGTCGACAGCGAAGCCAACCGGCAGATCCAGGGCGAATATCGCAAGTTCCTCGCGTTCCTCCTCGGCCAGGCGGGGTACGCGGACCCAGCCGCCACGGCGGACGCGGTCTACGCCTTCGAGCACCGGGTGGCCGAGCTCGAATGGGCGCGCCAGGCGCTGCGCAATCGCGACATCACCTACAACAAGCTGAGCCGCGCCGAGCTCGAGGCGCTCGCCCCGCAGTTCCCGCTCGAGCAGCTGCTGGCCGCGGGGCAGTTCGAGGGCCAGGACCAGTTCCTCGTCAACCAGCTGCCGCCGACGCCCGAGGAAATCCGCGCCTACGGCCTCGACGACAAGTTCGTCGCCGGCATCGGCGGCGGCCTGCCGGCGATGATGCAGCTCCTGAGCGACACGCCGCTGGCAACGCTGCAGGCCTACATGGCGGCGCATTTCCTCGCCGACAACGCGGCGGTCCTGCCGCACGAGATCGACGACGCCAACTTCGCCTTCTACGGCAAGCTGCTGAGCGGCCAGCAGGAGCAGCGGCCGCGCTGGAAGCGCGCGATGGGCGCGCTCGAGGCGCAGCTCGGCGAGCAGCTCGGCGCGCTCTATGCCGAGCGCTACTTCCCGCCCGAGAGCAAGGCGGCGATGCAGGACCTCGTCGCCAACCTGCGCACCGCGCTGGGGGAAAGCATCGGCCGCAGCGGGTGGCTGACCGACGCCACCAAGCCCGAGGCGATCGCCAAGCTCGACGCATTCGTCCCGCGGATCGGCTATCCCGACCAGCCCAAGACCTACGAAGGACTGGCGATCGCCGCGAACACGCCGCTCGCCAACCGCCTCGGCGCCGTCGCCTGGAACCTCGATTACGACCGCGGCCGGCTCGGCAAGCCGGTCGACCGGACCGAGTGGGGCATGTTCGCGCAGACGGTCAACGCCAGCTATTCGCAGGCCTTCAACGCGATCACCTTCCCCGGCGCGATCCTGCAGCCGCCGTTCTTCGGCGCCGGCGCCGATGCGGCGGTGAACTACGGCGCGATCGGCGGCGTGATCGGCCACGAGATGGGCCACGGGTTCGACGACCAGGGCGCCAAGTCCGACGGCACCGGACTGCTGCGCGACTGGTGGGCACCGCAGGACAAGGCGCAGTTCGAAGCGCTCGGCAACCGGCTCGCCGCGCAGTACAGCGCGTTCTGCCCGTGGGACGACGGCAAGACCTGCGTCAACGGCCGGCTGACGCTGGGCGAGAACATCGGCGACGTCGGCGGGCTCAGCCTCGCCTACCGCGCCTACCGCATGTCGCTCCACGGCCAGGAAGCGCCGGTGATCGACGGGCTGACCGGCGACCAGCGCTTCTTCCTCGCCTGGGCGCAAGTGTGGCGCGCGGCCGAGCGCGAGGCGAGCGCGCGCCAGCGCCTGCTGACCGATCCGCACAGCCCGCCCGAGGCGCGGGTCAACGAAGTCGTGCGCAACCAGGACGCCTGGTACAAGGCGTTCAACGTCAAGCCCGGCGACAGGCTCTATCTGCCGCCCGAAGAGCGCGTGCACATCTGGTGAGATCGCGCGAGCGGGCGGTTGACTTGGCCGCCCGCTCCGCCACACCCCGCGCCCATGGACCTTACCCTCACCGCCATCCTGCTCGGCATCGTCGAAGGCCTGACCGAGTTCGTGCCGGTGTCCTCGACCGGGCACCTCATTCTCGCGTCCGAGCTGTTCGGCTACGACGCCGCGCAATGGGCGCTGTTCAACGTCGTCATCCAGCTCGGCGCGATCCTGGCGGTGGTGGTGCTCTACTGGCGCACGTTCTGGGACGCCGGCATCGGCGTGCTCCGGCTCGAAGCGCAAGGCCTGCGCTTTGCCCGCAACCTGCTCGTCGCCTTCCTGCCTTCGGCCGTGTTCGGGCTGATGCTGAAGGACTGGATCGACGTGCTGCTCGGCAGCCCGTCGGTGGTCGGCTGGGCGCTGATCGCCGGCGGCATCGCCATTCTCGGCATCGAGAAGGTGGCGCAGCCGGGCGCCGATACCGCGGTGGCCGACATCCCGCTGCGCCAGGTCGCCGGCATCGGGCTCGCCCAGTGCCTGGCGATGATCCCCGGCGTCAGCCGCTCGGGCGCGACGATCATGGGCGCGCTGGCGATGGGCGTCGGGCGCAAGACGGCGGCCGAGTTCTCGTTCTTCCTCGCCGTGCCGACGATGCTCGGCGCCTCGACGCTCGAATTGCTCGACAACAGCGACCAGCTCGCCACCGGCGGCGGGGTCGGCTGGAGCGAGATCGCGATCGGCTTCGCGGTCTCGTTCGTCGTCGCCATCGCGGTGATCCGCGCCTTCGTCGCCTACGTCAGTCGCCACGGCTTCGCGCCGTTCGCCTGGTACCGCATCGTCGCCGGCACGGCCGCGGTGCTGTGGCTCGCCCTCCGCTAAGGCCTTATCCCACCACAATTTCGCCTTTTTCGGAACCAAGCCGCGCGACCCGTATTGTAGTCGTGATTGGCTAGAGGTCGACTATGGGTCTGGTTTTACTGGTGGTTCTGGGGGCGCTCCTTGGATGGCTCGCGGCGATCATCATGCGGGCCGAGGATACCAAGGGCATCCTGCTGAACGTGCTGGCCGGAATCGGGGGCGCCCTGGTCGCCGGCCTGGTCGTGAACCCGCTGCTGGGCAAGAGTGGCCTGCTCGAGGGGCGTTATCACGCCGACGGGCTGCTGGTGTCGCTGCTCGGATCACTGTGCGTACTGCTGCTGCTGAACCTCCTGCGCGGCAAGGAACTCGGCTGAGCCGGGGCTCCGGCCGGCTCAAAGAACTTCAACCGGGCGTGGAAGGTACGGTCCACCCCATTCACGTGAAGAGGAATGCAATGAAGAAACTTCTTATGATTGCGACGGCCGCGACCTTCGGCCTCGGGCTGGCGGCGTGCGACAGCGCGGCCGAGAACCAGGCAGAGGAGCAGGCCAATGCGGCCGACGAGGCGACCGAGAATGCCGCCGACGCTGCCGCCGACGCCGGCCAGATCACCGAAGACCAGGAAGCGGCGATCAACGAGGCTTCCGAACAGCAGAAGGACGCGTCCCAGGACGCCGCCGACAAGCTGGACAGCGGCACGCCGGAATAAGCTTCGGCTTTACGCTTGAGGACAAGGAGCCGGCGCCGGGGAGACCCGGCGCCGGTTTGTCTTGGGTCAGACCGGGTCCGCTCCTGAGCCGCGCCCGCCGCGCAGGTGATATTCCTGCGTTCCCCGGTGGAGCACGTCGTCGACGTCGATCAGCGCCGAGTTGGCATAGGTGAAGCCGGGGTTGAGGCTGCGGTAGAGCCGGTCGAAGTCGCGCTCGACGGTCTGGTGGTACAGGTCCTCGAAGCTTTCTATCACGAAGTACGTCGGCTGCAGGTCGTCGATCACGTAGTCGGTGCGCATTACCCGGTCGACGTTGAGCATGACGCGGTTGGGCGACTGCCCTTCGAGCGCGAACACCGCTTCGCGCGGGCCCGAGAGGATGCCGGCGCCGTAGATGCGCGGCTCGCCCTGCTCGAGCATCAGGCCGAACTCGACCGTGTACCAGTAGAGCGCGCCGAGCGCCTTCAGGCGGTTGTAGCGCATCGCCTTCCACCCGGCGCGGCCGTATTCCTGCATGTAGTCGGCGAACACCGGGTCGGTCAGCAGCGGCACGTGCCCGAACACGTCGTGGAACACGTCGGGCTCCTGGATGTAGTCGAAGGTCTCGCGGCTGCGGATGAAGTTGCCCGCCGGGAAGCGGCGGTTGGCGAGGTGCCAGAAGAACACGTCGTCGGGGATCAGCATCGGCACCGGCACCACGCTCCAGCCGGTCAGCGCGGCGAGCTCCTCGGACAGCTTGCCGAACTCGGGCACCCCGCCGCGGTTGAGGTGGAGCTTCTGCAGGCCGGCCATGAAGGCGCTGCAGGCGCGGCCGGGGAGGATGTCCATCTGCCGCTCGAACAGCGCGTTCCAGATCGCGTCGTCGTCGGCAGTGTAGTCCCGCTGCTTCGGCTCGAGCCAGTCCTCGCCGACGTGCGCCGGGCGCTGCAGCGGCGCGGTGAACACCTGCGGGTCCACTTCGGGGCGGGCGGCAAAGGCGCCTTCGGGTGCGGCGATCGTGGCCATGGCTACGGCTGCAACGCCTACCACGCCCCGCCGGTGCCGACAAAGCCCGTCGCGCTATCTGGCCGTGGCGGCAGCGGAGGGACTGGGCGAGGGGGCGGGCCGCGCCGCGGGCTCGTCGCGGTCGTCGAGCATCTCGGCGGCCTCGGCGAGCGCGCGCTGCTCGTTCCGCGTAACGGCGTCGGGCGCGGCGTCGTCAGGCGAGCCGCAGCCCGCCAGCAGCGTCGAGGCGGCGAGCAGGGCGCCCGCCCCGCCCGCCGCCCGGAATCGCAAAAAGCGCAATTACTGCGCGTCCGCGGCCGCCGCATCGGCCGCCGCGGCAGCGTCGTTCGCCGCATCGACCGCGGCATCGCCGGCGGCCGCGGCGGTATCGGCCGCCGCCTCGGCCTTGTCGGTCGCATCCTCCGCCGCGTCGCTGGCGCTGTCGGTCACCGGATCGGGGGTCTTGGCCAGCGCCTCGTCGGCGGGCATCTCGACGGTGTCGGCCATCGCGTCTTCCGAGGCGTCGTCGGCGCTGCCGCAGCCGGCGAGGGCAAAGGCGGTCGACGCGGCGGCGATCAGGGCAAACTTCTTCATGGTCAAAAGGCCTCTCGTAGGAATCGTCTGCAGGCCGTCGCCTGCGCGCCGCCACGCTAGCCGACGCCGCCAGCCAAGAAAACGGCAAAACCGAGGCAGTTGCCGTTCACCGCAGGGTCCCGATCTGCCACAGCCGGGGCGATGGCAACGGCACCCGATCAAATCGACGAAGCGCACGGCGTGCTGCGCCGGGTGTTCGGCTTCGAGCATTTCCGCGGCGTCCAGCAGCAGGTGGTCGAACGCGTGCTGGCCGGCCAATCGACCCTCGCGGTGATGCCGACGGGCGCCGGCAAGTCGCTGACCTACCAGCTGCCGGCAGTGATGCTCGAGGGGACCTGCGTGGTCATCTCGCCGCTGATCGCGCTGATGCACGACCAGCTGCGCGCGGCCCGCGCCAACGGCATTCGCGCCGCCGCGCTGACCAGCGTCGACGAGGACCGGGCAGCCACCGTCGCCGCCTTCCGCGCAGGCGAGCTCGACCTGCTCTACGTCGCGCCCGAGCGCGCCAGCCAGCCGCATTTCCGCGAGCTGCTGGCGAGCGCGCCGCTGGCGCTGTTCGCGGTCGACGAGGCGCATTGCGTGTCCGAATGGGGCCACGACTTCCGCCCCGACTACCGCCAGCTGCGCCCGCTGATGGACGCCTTCCCCCGGGTTCCGCGGCTGGCGCTGACCGCCACCGCCGACGCGCATACGCGCGCCGACATCCTCGCCCAGCTGGGCATTCCGCCCGAGGGCCTAATCGTCGCCGGGTTCGACCGGCCCAACATCCGCTACACGATTCGCCATCGCGACAACGGCGCGCGCCAGCTGGGGCAACTGCTGCGCGAGCAGCCGGGCCCGGGGATCGTCTACGCGCCGACGCGGCGCAAGGTGGAAGAGCTGGCGGACAAGCTCGCGGCGGCGAGCGGTCGGCCGGTGCTGCCCTACCATGCCGGGCTCGACCGGGCGGTGCGCGCCGCCAACCAGGCCGCGTTCGTCGCCAGCGAGGACATGGTGATGGTGGCCACGGTCGCCTTCGGCATGGGCATCGACAAGCCCGACGTGCGCTTCGTCGCCCATGCCGGAATCCCCAAGTCGATCGAGGCCTATTACCAGGAAACCGGCCGCGCCGGCCGCGACGGCGATCCGGCGCTGGCGCTGATGCTGTGGGCGGCCGGCGATTTCGCGCAGGCGCGCCAGCGGCTCGGCGAGGTCGAGGCGGCGCGCCAGGCGGGCGAGCGCGCGCGGCTTGATGCGCTGGCCGGCCTGGTCGAGACGCCGGGCTGCCGCCGTGCGGTGCTGCTCAGGCATTTCGGCGAGGACCCGCCCGAGCGCTGCGGCAACTGCGACAACTGCCTCGAGGCGCCCGGCGTGATCGACGCCAGCGAACTGGCCCGCAAGCTGCTCTCCGCCGTCTATCGCACCGGCCAGAGCTTCGGCTTCGGCCACCTGCAGAAGGTGCTGACCGGTGCCGAGGACGAGCGCGTGCGCCAGCGCGGCCACGACCGGCTGTCGGTGTTCGGCATCGTCGGCGGCGATGAGGCGCGACTGCTCCAGCCGCTGAGCCGTGCGCTGCAGGCTCGTGGCAGCCTGATCGCGACCGAGCACGGCGGGCTCAGGCTCGGCGGCGACGCGCGCGCGATCCTCAAGGGCGACGTCGCCGTCGAAATCGTCCGCCCGCCCGAGGGCCGGACCGAGCGCCGCCGGCGCGACACGCCCAACCCCGTCGGCGACCCGCTGTTCGAAGCCCTCCGCGCGCTGCGCCGCGACCTCGCCGCCGAAGCGCAAGTGCCGCCCTACGTGGTGTTCCACGATGCCGTGCTGCGCGAAATGGCCGCCTCGCGCCCGGCCACGCTGGCCCAACTCGGGACCATTCCCGGCATTGGTGCGCGCAAGCAGGAGGCATACGGCGAGGCGTTCTTGGCGGTCATTCGAAGGCATTAGGGCGCAACGCCGGATTTCCTTGACGAGGCGCCAAAGTGATATAAATATGATATCGCTTTTTTCGAGGAGAATCGTCATGCCGGAGGGGAAAGTCGCCATGGTGAGCAGCCGCGAGGCGCCCGCCAGCACGTTCAACGGATATCTGTTCCTGCTGTTGTGGCTGGCCGTCATCGGGTTTGGCGCCTGGCGCATCGTCGCCACGGCCAGTGGCGCGCCGGCGCTGCTCGGCGGAATCGCGTTCGGCCTGTCGATCCTGTTGTTCGTGCTGATCCTCGCCGGGTTCTACATGATCCAGCCCAACCAGGCGGTGGTGATCACGCTGTTCGGTTCCTATCGCGGCACCGACCGCGCGCAGGGCCTGCGCTGGATCTGGCCGTGGATGGGGCGCAAGAAGCTCTCGGCCCGCGCGCACAACATCCATTCCGAGCGGATCAAGATCAACGACAAGCGCGGCAATCCGATCGAGATCGCCTGCAACATCGTCTGGCGCGTATCAGACACCGCGCAGGCGGCGTTCGACGTCGACGACTACAAGCAGTTCGTGAACATCCAGATCGAGGCCGCGCTGCGCACCGTCGGCGCGCGCCATCCCTACGATGATCTCGAACAGGAGGAGACCACGCTGCGCGGCAGCCCCGACGTGGTCAATCACGAGCTGCGCGAGGAGCTCAACGAGCGGCTCCACGTCGCCGGAATCGAGGTCGACGAGGCCGGGCTGACCCACCTCGCCTATGCGCCCGAGATCGCCGGGGCGATGCTCCGCCGGCAGCAGGCCGAGGCGGTGATCGCCGCGCGCGCCAAGCTGGTGATGGGCGCGGTGTCGATGGTGCAGATGGCCCTCGACAAGCTCAGCGAGGACGACATCGTCCACCTCGACGACGAGCGCCGCGCGGCGATGGTGTCGAACCTGATGGTCGTGCTGTGCGGCGAGCGCGACGTGAACCCGGTGGTCAACGCGGGCACGCTCTACCAGTAAGGGACCGGCACCCCCATGCCGAAACCGACCAAGAAGGCCTTCGCCCTCCGCCTCGACCCGGCGCTCTACGACCGGATCGAGCGGCTGGCGGCGCATGACCTGCGCTCGGTCAACGCCGAGGTCGAAGTCCTGCTGCGCGAAGCGCTCGCCCGGCGCGGCATCCGCGTCGCCCCGGCGGAACCGCCGCGCCGCGGCCGCCCGCCGAAGGCCCCGATCGACAAGGAGTGACCGATGTTCATCCATGCCGATACCCGCGCCAGGCTGCTCGTGGCGGCGGTGGCCATGGTCCTGATCGTGGCCGGCCTCTATCTGCTCGCCGCAGCCTGACCGCCCCACCCCCTCGCATTGCCGCGCGGAATTGCTAGACCGGGCGGCGACAAGAGTTCGGGAGGGATGCAGCGGTGAAATTTGGCGTGTTCGACCATGTCGACGACAGCGGGCTGCCGCTCGCCGAGCACCTCGAGGCGCGGCTCCGGATGGCCGAAGCCTACGACGCGCTCGGCTTCCACGGCTATCACGTCGCCGAGCACCACGGCACGCCGCTCGGCCTCGCACCCTCGCCCGGGATCCTGCTCGCGGGCCTCAGCCAGCGCACCCGGCGCCTGCTGTTCGGGCCGCTGGTCTATCTCCTGCCGATCTACCACCCGCTGCGGCTGATCGAGGAAGTGGCGATGCTCGACGCGCTGTCGAACGGCCGCTTCCAGCTCGGCATCGGCCGCGGCGTGTCGCCGATCGAGCTCGGCTTCTACGGGCTCGACATGGACGAGCAGCGCGGCCGCTACGACGAGACGCTCGCGGTGCTGCTCAAGGGCCTGTCGTCGGACGTGCTCGACCACGCGGGCGAGTACTACCGCTTCGACCGCGTGCCGATGGCGCTGCGCCCGGTGCAACGCCCGCACCCGCCGCTGTGGTACGGCGTCGGCAGCCCGGACTCGATCCGCTGGAGCGCGCGCAACGCAGTCAACGCGGTGACCCGGGCGATGGGCGAGGACGTCCGCCGCTTCACCGACCTCTATCGCGCCGAGTGGGCCGGCAGCGAGGCCGAGATGCCCTTGCTCGGCGTCAACCGGCACATCGTGGTGGCCGAGACCGACCCGGCGGCGAAGGCGCTGGCGCGCCCGGCCTATGCCCGCTGGCGGCGCAACATGGCCAGGCTGTGGGAGGACCGCGGCAGCGGCTTCCCGCTCGCCGCCCAGTTGCCCGAAGGCTGGGACGAAGCCGAGGCGATGGGGCATTGCTGCGCCGGCTCGCCGCGCACGGTGCGCGACATCGTCGCGCGCGAGGCGGAGAACGGCGTGACCTACTTCGTCGCCGGCCTCTATTTCGGCGACCTGCCGCTCGACGCGGTGATGCGCTCGGCCGAACTGTTCGCGGCCGAGGTCATGCCGGCGTTCGCGCCGACCTAGCGATCGCGCCCGCGCGCGAGGCGAAAGGCCGGAGCGAATTCGACCGAAGCGGCCGGCCGTTCGCCGCGCACGATCACAGCAGGTGCCCGGCGTGGTCGCGCTTGGTGGCGAGGTAGCGTTCGTTGTGCGGGTTGGCGGGCAAGGCATGCGGCACGCGTTCGGCGACCGCCACTCCCGCCGCCTCGAGCGCGGCGACCTTGGCCGGGTTGTTGGTCATCAGCCGCACGGTAACGATGCCGAGCAGCTGGAGCATGCGCGCCGCGACCGGGAAGTCGCGCGCCTCCTCGGGCAGACCGAGCCGGCGGTTGGCTTCGAGCGTGTCGAAGCCCTCATCCTGCAGGCGGTAGGCCCTGAGCTTGTTGACGAGGCCGATGCCGCGCCCTTCCTGCCTGAGGTAGAGCAGCACGCCCCAGCCGCCCTGCGCGGCCTCCTCGGCCATTGCCGCCAGCGCCTGGTCGAGCTGCGGGCCGCAGTCGCAGCGCAGCGAACCGAGCAGATCGCCGGTCAGGCATTCGGAATGCAGCCGCACCAGCGGCACGCGCTCGGACGACTGGCTGCCGACGATCAGGGCGACGTGCTCGCGGGTATCGTCGGGGCTGCGGAAGACGACTATCTCGCCCTCTTCGCTGGCCGCCACCGGCAGCCGCGCGCGGGTGGCGACGGCGAGGCGGGCCGGATCGAGGAATGCGGCGAGGTCGCCGCTTGCGAGCCTCACCGGCTCGGCCGCCGGCTCGGGAGCGACGAGGAACGCCGGCAGGATCCCCGCGATCCGCGCCAGCTCCATCGCCGCCGCCGCCTCGTCCGCCCATGCCAGCGGCTCGGCGGCGAACGGCCCCTTGAGCGGCACGGCGAGGTCGAGCGCGGGATCGGTGATCGGGCGCGCGGCGGAAAGGTCGAGCGGCTCGGCGGCGCGGATCAGCACCGGCGCGTGGCCGTCGGCCGCTTCGCGCTGGTTGGCCAGCCTGAGCGTCGCCGCCCGCGCGGCCGAGATCAGCGCGAGCGTCGAGCGCGCCTCGCCCGGGGCGGTCTCCACCGGCAGCAGCAGCGGCGCGCCGCCGATCGCCAGCGGCCAGCCGTGGCGCAGCGCGTCGACCGCCTGCGCCACGCGCCGGGAAGGCGAGGCAGCGCTCAGAGCGCGAACTCCGACACCAGCGGCACGTGGTCCGAAGGCTGCTCCCACCGCCGCGTCTCCTCGACGATGCGGTGCGCCGTCGATTGCCGGGCGAGTTCGGGCGAGGCCCACATGTGGTCGAGCCGGCGCCCCTGGTCCTTCTGCCGCCAGTAGGCGCGGTAGCTCCACCACGAATAGTTGCGCTCCGGCGCGGGAATGTGCTGGCGGCCGAGGTCGGCCCAGCCGTGGGCATCCCTGAACCGGCCGAGCGCCGCGCACTCGACAGGCGTGTGGCTGACGACCTTGAGCAGCGCCTTGTGGTCGTAGACGTCGCACTCGAGCGGGGCGACGTTGAAGTCGCCGACGATCAGCGTCGGCCGGTCGAGCGCGTCGGCCCAGCGGGTCATCCGTTCGAGGAAATCGAGCTTCTGGCCGAACTTGGGATTGGCATCGCGGTCGGAAACGTCGCCGCCCGCGGGGATGTAGACGTTCTCGAGCAGCAGGCCCTGCCCGGGGCCGAGCAGCTCGACGCCGACGTGGCGCGCCTCGCCGTTGTCCTGCCAGTCGTGCCGGCCGATCTCGCGCAGCGGGATCCGGCTGACGGTGGCGACGCCGTGGTAGCCCTTCTGGCCATGGACCACGCGATGCGCGTAGCCGAGCGCCTCGAACGCCGCGTGCGGGAACTGCTCGGCGCGGCACTTGATCTCCTGCAGGCACAGCACGTCGGGCGCTTCCTGCTCGAGGAAGCGGACGACCTGGTCGATGCGCAGGCGGACCGAATTGATGTTCCAGGTGGCGATGGAGACCATGGCGTTCCGGATAGGCACGGGGGCGCGGCCCCGCAAGCCGCACCTTGCCAACCCCCGCCGGCGGCAGGGGTAAGGGGGCGGGCGAGACTGGGAGGCCTGGATGCCCGCCCCCTGCCCCTTCCGCTCGCGAAAGAGGCGAGACAAGAAAACCCCCGTCCCGGGGGCATTGGGACGGGGGTTCGTTGAGCGTTCGTCACGCTTGCCTGGCGGCGTCTCTCGCGAGGGCAGGGCAACAGGGGGGAAACCCGCCTCTCACCGCCATGCCCGAGAACCCTAGGGACACGCGGCTTTCTGGTAAATGAATGGTTGCCAGCAACTGGTCGCAGGCCGTGCCCGGCTCGGCTGCGAACCGTTCACCGCGGGCGACGGGTCGTGCGGCGCGGATCGCGAAAGTTGAACGCGCTGTCGGGCACCGCGACGCCGTAGCGCTGGTTCGCCAGCCGCACGGTGGTGCGCTTGTTCTGCGCATCGAGCGCGACCCAGCTGGTCAGCTCGAGCCCGCCGGGCGCGGCACCGTCGCGCACGAAGATCAGCGTGATGATGCCGTACTCGGGCTTCTTCGGGTCCTTGACCTCGATGCTGACGACGTTCGGGTTGGCCGTGGGCATCATCCGGCCAAAGCGCTTCACGTCGCGGCGCGGGTCGAGCAGGGCGCCGAGCGGCGAGTTGCTGATCGGCCAGGACTGCACCTGGTTGACATCGTAATCGACCAGCGTCAGCCGGCTGCCGTTGGCGACGACCAGCATATTGGCCGATCTCTCGTATTCGAAACGGATGCGGCCGGGACGCTTGAGCGTCAGCGCGCCGCGCAGGTTCTGGCCGTTGCGATCGGTCTGGGTGAAGTCGGCCTTCATCGTCGAGATGCCGCGCAGCGCGCCGACGACCTCGTCGAGCCGGTCGGCCTGGGCGACGGCTGGCGCCGCCGGCATCGCCAGGGCGGCGGGAACGGCAACGGCCAACGCGCCGGCCAAGGCGGCGCGCAGCGGATTAACGGTGATTCTGGTCAAGATGGTCATGCTCCGCAACTAGGTACGGGGCATTGAACCGGCTGTGAACCCGGGCGTTCCCGGCTGTTAAGCAAGCCCTTGAGCTTACTTGATCTTGCCTTCCTTGAACTCGACGTGCTTCTTGGCAACCGGATCGTACTTGCGGAAGGTCATCTTCTCGGTCTGGTTGCGCGGGTTCTTCTTGGTCACGTAGAAGAAGCCGGTGTCCGCCGTCGAGTTCAGGCGGATCTTGATGGTTGCGGGCTTCGCCATGGTCTGATTCCCAAATCCGGTGAGGGCGGTGCCGCCCGAAACAACACGGGCGACGCGCTCGGCGCCGCCCATCCGGGCGCGCCTTTGCTTGCGAACGGGCGAAAAGTCAAGCCGGCAGCGGGGCTACCAATCGATCTTGCCGCGGGTGGCCTTGACCGTGCCGCGCGCCTTCTTGGCCTTGAGCCGCTGTTCCCTGCCGACGCGGTTGACGCGGCTCTTCGCGCGTTTCTTCGGCTCGACCAGCGCCTGTTCGATCAACGCGGCGAGCCGCGCGCGGGCATCCTCGCGGTTGGCTTCCTGGGTGCGGAAGCGGCGCGCGGCGATGACGATCACACCCCGCGCCGTCATCCGGCTGCCGGCGAGCGCCTTCAGCCGGTGGAACACCGCCGGCTCGAGGCGCAGCGCGAACACGTCGAGCCTGAGCTGCACCGCCGTCGCCACCTTGTTGACGTTCTGCCCGCCGGGGCCGGAGGCGGCGAGGAAGCTTTCCTCGGCGAGCTCGAGCGCCCGGGCAACGACGGCGTCGTCATCCTCCGGCATCGGCGAACCCGAGGGCAGCGAAATCCGCCGGCAGCGGCGCGAGCGCCACAATAGGCGGCTTGCCTTCGCGCGGCACTTCGAGCGCGGCGGCGTGGAGCATCGTGCGCGGCGCGCCTTTCCCGTCGCCGTAGACCGGGTCGCCGAGCAGCGGCAGGCCGATCCCGCTTGCGGCGTGCACGCGAATCTGGTGCGTGCGGCCGGTCTCGGGCAGGAACTCGACCAGCGCCCTGTTGCCGTGCTCGGCGACGACCCGCCAGTGCGTCACCGCCGGCTTGCCCTTCTTCGCCGGAATCATGCGCCAGCCCTTCTCCGCGCTGCTGATCTTGCTCAGCGAGAGCGCGACGGTGCCTTCGCGGCTGGACGGCACGCCGGCGAGGATGCCGAGATAGCGCTTGCCGACCCGGCGCTCCTCGAAGGCGAGGGCGAACCGCTTGAGCGCCTTGGGATTGCGCGCCAGCAGCAGGCAGCCCGAGGTGTCGGTGTCGAGCCGGTGGACCGGCGCGGGCGGCCGCTGGAAGCCGAGCCTGAGATCGGCGAGATGGTCGTCGAGCGAAGCCCCGCCCTTGCGCGGCTGGTCCATCGGCAGGCCGCCGGGCTTGTCGATGACCAGCGCTTCGCCGTCTTCGAAGAGAATGGGGATGTTCATGCCCTACCCCCTAGCCCGTTCCCCCCTGGGTTGTCGAAGGGCAGCCTTGCGTTCGAGCGCTGCGCGCGAGGAAGGCGGTCCTTCGACAGGCTCAGGACGAACGGGCTCGGCTTGGCCGGGTATTCAGGCGAGCGCGGCGGCGATTCGCCGCATCGCCTCCTCGAGCACCGCCTCGTCGGCGGCGAAGCTGATGCGAAAGCCGTTCCTGCCGCCGAACGCGCTCGCCGCGACCACCGCCACGCCGTGCTCGAGCAGGTGCAGCGCGAGCTGCGTGTCGTCGCCGCCGAAGCGGCCCATCAGCGGCTTGGCGTCGACGAAGCAGTAGAACGCGCCGTCGGGCACCGGGGTCGACAGGCCGGGGATGGCGTTCACCGCCGAGACGACGAGATCGCGCCGCTGGCGGAATCGTTCGCGCCACTCGCCGAGGAATTCCTGCGGTCCCTCGAACGCCGCCACGGCCGCCGCCTGGCTGACCGCGGCGGGATTGCCGCTGGCGTTCGACTGCAGCCGGCCCATGGCCTCGATCAGCCACGCCGGACCGGTGGCGACGCCGATGCGAAAGCCGGTCATCGCGTGGCTCTTGGAGACGCCCGAGACGGTGCACACCCGGTCGGCGAGGTCGGGGAACATCGCCGCCAGCGTGGCATGCGGCTCGCCGGTATAGATCAGCGGCGCATAGATGTCGTCGGACAGGACCATGACCTGCGGATGGCGGCGCAGCACCTCGGCGATGCCGCGCAGCATCTCAGGCGGGAAAACCGCGCCGGTCGGATTGCCGGGGCTGTTGAGCAGCAGCCAGTTGGTGCGCGGCGTGATCAGCGCTTCGAGATCGCCGGGATCGAAACGGAAGCCGTGGTGCGGGTGCGTCACCAGCGGCACCACCTTGCCCCCGGCGAAGCGCACCATCTGCGGATAGCTGACCCACCACGGGCTCGGCACGATGACTTCGTCGCCGTCGCTGACCGTGGCCGCGATCGCCTCGAAGATCGCCTGCTTGCCGCCGGCGGTGACGATCACGTCCTCGGGGCGGCATTCGATCCCGAGGTCGCGGCGGAAATGCAGCGCGGCGGCCTGCTTGAGGCGCAGGGTGCCGGTGACCGGCGTGTACTTGGTCGCGCCGGCATCGAGCGCCGCCTTGGCCGCCTCGATCACGTGCGGCGGGGTGGCGAAGTCGGGCTCGCCGACCGACAGCGAGATCACGTCGCGGCCGGCCTCGCGCAGCTCGGTCGCGCGGTCGGTCATCGCCGTGGTCGGCGAGGCGGCAATGCGGCGCAAGGCCTGGCTCAGGTGCTCGTGGCTCATCGCTTGATCCTTGCAGGGCTGAGGCCGCGTAGCGCATTGCCGATGAAGAATCCGTTGGCGAGGTCGGCGAGCGTCAGCTCGGCCTCCTCGGCGCGCCCGGCGGCCAGCAGCTCGGCGCGCAGCACGCCCGGCAGCAGTCCGAGCGACGCGGGCGGCGTGAGCAGCCTGCCGCCGCGCTCGACGAACAGGTTGCTGATGCTGCCTTCGGTGACCAGCCCGTCGTCGCGCACCAGCAGCGCCTCGCGCGCGCCCTGCGCTTCGGCCACCGCGCGGGCTTCGTCGTAGAAGCCGCGGTCGGTGGTCTTGTGGCGCAGCCGCCAGTCACCCGGCACGACCGGCAGCGGCAGCGCGATGCACTCGGCCACTCCCTCCTGCGGCGCGGGCAGCGGTGCGGTCTCGAGCGCGATCGCGCCGCTGCGGGCGAGCAGCAGCCGCAGCCTGGCCGGCGCCTCGAGCTCGAAGCACAGTGCCTGGATGCGGTTGCGGGTATCGTGGCGGTCGAACGCGAAGCCGAGCTCGGCCGCGCTGGCCCTGATCCGCTCGAGGTGCAGCTCGAGCCGCGGCACGCCCAGCTCGGGATCGAAGCGCATCGTCTCGAGCAGGTCGAAGCCCCCGGCCGCGCCGCGCGCGAAGCCGCCCTTGACGAGGCACTCGCGCCATTCGGCCATCCCGTCGCTGTCGGCGACGATCGCCCCGCCGACGCCGAGCACCGCAAGGTGGCGCTGGTTCTCGCCCGGGGTCAGGCGGATGGTGCGGATGGCGACGTTGAACGCCGCATCGCCGCTCGCGTCGATCCGGCCGATGGAGCCGCAGTAGGGCCCGCGCGCGTCGCGCTCGACCTGGTCGATCAGCTCCATCGCGCGAATCTTCGGCGTGCCGGTGATCGAGCCGCACGGGAACAGCGCGCGGATCATGTCGATCGCGCTCTTGCCCGGCTCCAGCTCGGCGCGGACCGTAGAGACCATCTGGTGCACAGTGGGGTAGCTCTCGATCGCGAACAGGCTGTCGACCCGCACCGACCCGGCTTGCGCCACGCGGCTGAGGTCGTTGCGCATCAGATCGACGATCATCAGGTTCTCGGCCTTGTCCTTGACCGACGCGGCGAGCTCGGCGCGCAGCGCGCGGTCCTCGTCCGCGCTGCGCCCGCGCGGGCGAGTGCCCTTCATCGGCTTGACCTTGGCCGCGCGGCCCCTGAGCGAGAAGAACAGCTCGGGGCTGAAGCTCAGCAGCCAATCCGAGCCGTCGAAGATCACCCCGCCGTAGCCGGCTTCGGCCGAAGGCCGGATCGCGGCGTAGAGCGCCAGCGGGTCGCCGTGTGCCGGCCCGGCGAGCGGCATCGTCAGGTTGGCCTGGTAGATGTCGCCGGCGCGGATCGCTTCCTCCAGCGCGGCGAAAGCCGCGAGGTAGCCGCCCGTCGAGAGCTGCGGCTCGAGCGGCCCGATGCTGGCCCCAGCTGGCTCCGGCGCGCTGCCGCCGCGCCGGGCCAGCCATTGCGGCACTTCGGCGGCGGGAATCAGCTGCGGCGCGTCGAACAGCCCGAACCACAGCAGCGGCCCGGCCGCCCCGCCGCGCGCTTTTGCGAGCGGCGCCAGCCGCGGCTCGAGCGCGAGGCCCGCCTCGTAGGCGAGGTAGCCGGCGAGGTTGCCGCCGTGCGCCACGCGTGCCGCCTCGGCCGCCTCGAGCACCGGCAGGACCTCGTCCGGTCGCCGGGCGACGAACACCTGGCGCGGGCTCTCGAACAGCTGCGCGTCGCTGGCACCCTCGGCGCGCGCGTCGTCGAGCAGGACGAACGGTTGGTACTCGGCCATGGCGCCGCTCTAGCTTCTAATCGGCCCTTGTCTATCGCCTGACGCCGCGCCAGACCCTGGCGCGGGTTGCAGGAGCGCACGATGGCATCGATCTTCATAGGGCTGGGAGCAAACGGCGAGCGGCAGGTGCTCGAATTGTCGAGGGCCAACCGCCATGGGTTGATTGCCGGGGCGACCGGGACCGGCAAGACGGTCACGCTGCAGGGCCTCGCCGAAGACTTCTCGGCCAACGGGGTGCCGGTGTTCCTCGCCGACGTGAAGGGCGACCTGTCGGGCATCGCGATGGCCGGCTCGCCGGCGTTCAAGAACGCCGCGATGCTCGAGGCGCGGGCGAAGGAAGTCGGCCTGGCCGACTATGCCTACGCCGACAATCCGGCGGTGTTCTGGGACCTCTACGGCGAGCAGGGCCACCCGATCCGCACCACCGTGTCGGAGATGGGGCCGCTGCTGCTGGCGCGGCTGCTCGGGCTCAACGAGACGCAGGAAGGCGTGCTCAACGTCGCCTTCCGCTTCGCCGACGACCAGGGCCTGCTGCTGCTCGACCTCGAGGACCTGCAGGCGATGCTCGTCCATACCGCCGAGAATGCGGCCGAACTGACGACCCGCTACGGCAATGTGTCCAAGGCCACCGTCGGCACCATCCAGCGCCAGCTGCTGACGCTCGACAGCCAGGGCGGCGCGCTGTTCTTCGGCGAGCCGGCGCTGGAGATCGCCGACTTCATCCGCTGCGACGAGCAGGGCCGCGGGATCGTCAACATCCTGACCGCCGACAGGCTGATGCGCAGCCCCAAGCTCTATGCCACCTTCCTGCTGTGGCTGCTGGCCGAGCTGTTCGAAGTGCTGCCCGAGGTCGGCGATCCCGACAAGCCCAAGCTGGTGTTCTTCTTCGACGAGGCGCACCTCCTGTTCGACGACGCCCCGCCGGCGCTGCAGGAGAAGATCGAGCAGGTCGTGCGGCTGATCCGCTCGAAGGGCGTGGGGGTCTATTTCGTGACCCAGAACCCGATCGACATTCCCGAGGAAGTGGCCGGCCAGCTCGGCAACCGGGTGCAGCACGCGTTGCGCGCCTACACGCCGCGCGACCAGAAGGCGATCAAGGCGGCGGCCGAGACCTTCCGCATCAACCCCGATCTCGACGTCGAGACCGCGATCACCGAGCTCAAGGTCGGCGAGGCGCTGGTCTCGACGCTGCTGCCCGACGGCGCGCCGTCGGTGGTCCAGCGCACGCTGGTCAAGCCGCCGCGCAGCCGCCTGGGACCGGTGACCGACCGGGAGCGCGCGATCGTCCAGGCGGTCAGCCCGTTGACCGGCAAGTACGACACCAAGGTCGACCGCGCGAGCGCCGAGGAAGTGCTGGCGCAGAAAGCCGCCGACGCCGCCGCGACGGCCGATGAAGTGGCCGAAAAGGGGCGCGAGGAGGTCGGCAGACGCGAGCAGCTCAACACCGGGCTGTGGGGCAACATGTTCTCGAAGGCGGCCAAGCGCGCCGCGGGCGCCGCCGCCGGCTCCGGCGCGGCGATCGCGGCGGGCGCCATCACCGGCCATCGCTCGCGCGCCGACCCGGCCAAGACCGCCGCTTCCTCCGCGCTCGGGTCGATCGCCACCGACCTCGCCGGACCGCTGGCGGGACGCTTCGTGAGGAACCTGATCGGCGGGCTGATGCGGTAAGGCAGGGTCCGAGCTCTGATCCAGCTGCGACGGCAACCTGCTGCGGTACTACGCCCTGGTCTGATCCTCCCCGTCGCGAAGCGATGGGGAGGGGGACCATGCGAAGCATGGTGGAGGGGCCCACCGCAGCCCCTCCGTCAGCCGCCTGCGGCGTCTGCCACCTCCCCATGGCCGCTGCGCGGCCACAGGGAGGATTTGCCGCTCGGAATCCTCCCTGTCGGCGCAGCCGATGGGGAGGGGGACCGCCGGCCGCAGGCCGGGGGTGGAGGGGCACGGGCGTGCCCGACCGTCCGGCGGCGAGCCCGGACCTTGCGCCGAGGGGGGAAGGCAGAAGACCACGCGGCCGGCGCGGCGTCAGGGGACGCGCGCGGGGGCGGGCGGCGGTTCGGCGGCCGGCTCTTGCGTCCGGCTGGCCCGCGAACGGCCGGATCCGCCCATCCGCGGCGTCCCGGCTCGGCCGTCGATTCCCGGCGATCGGCCGACAGGC